>Ga0099825_1008531_pt1 | contig 12083 bp, 8 predicted proteins | sample SiratroredBW_FD_76838 | JGI IMG/M metagenome (GOLD analysis project Ga0099825, IMG submission 76838) | Root nodule microbial communities of legume samples collected from California, USA - Siratro red BW | ecosystem: Host-associated > Plants > Roots > Nodule | place: USA: California | collected...
ATATTTTTTAAATGAAATTAATTATAATAATTTAATAGATAATTTTGCATCATAAAAAGCTTGAAAAATAAATTTTAGATAAATATCATAATTTTAATTATTTTATTAATTTAAAAAAGACCTATTTTTTTTATTCGCTTTAGGCCTCTTAAAACCTTGAGCCGCCAACTTTATATATAAATATTTTTTTATTTTTTTAATTTATTAATATTTAATAAAATAAATGAAAGCACCTAAATTATACAACTTTCCATTAAAAAACTGAATAACTATGCCAAAACTAACCAAATCAAATTTAGTTGTTCCTTTAAACAAGCCAAACTTTTGATCCGTGCATCTAGAAGTGGATTGAGATTAACTGCCCAAAACTTTAGAAAAAATCGTAAACTAAAAATACAATGAAAAATATTTAATACTTTATTTTTGTAAATTAATTTAAATTGACAAATTTAATTAAAATATCTAAAAGATATTTTAATTTAGTGTAAACTTTATTTAAATATTACTTTTTATTATTAGGGAAACTAAGTTTACAAATGAAATATATATATATATATATATATATATATATATATGAGTTTTTTTACGAAAAAGTAAAACCTTTAAATTTAATTTTTGAATTAAAAAATGATGTTTCACTCGCTTGCCTCACCCTAATTTGATATAATATATAATAACAAGAAGACTAGATACTTTCGGAATCAAAATTTTGAGATCTCTTTATAGTATTTTCTTCAATTACTTGATATATCAAAAAAATTGTAGTGTTTATTGTTTTTTAAAGTAATTTCTAGATTACCTGTTTTAATTTTTTTTCTGGAACGTATTTTCTAAGATTTATGAAATAGCTTTTTAAACATATTTTTCAATTTTTTAGAATAAAATTTCTATAATAAATCTTCAAAATGTATAAAATATATTCTAAAACAAAATAAAAATTTTAAAATATATAAATACCTTTCAAAATGCGTACTTTTCATACTTAGAATTATTAATCGTAGTACTTTTCATACGTTTTCTAAATTATTACTTTATATATATAATACATATTTAAATATGTAAATATTTATATTTTTTAACTTATTAATATTTAGTAGAATAAATGAAAGTACTACTATTTTTAAATATTAAAATTACTCCATTATAATAATTGATTAAAATTAAGATGATAAATATTAATACTTAAATTACATTATTATTATTATTGCTATATATTTATATTCTTCAAATAATATAATATAAACATTTTAATTTTAAATTTTAAATTTTAACTATAAAATATAAACTGATAAATTTGTTTGTTAACCTGTCGTATTAGCCTCCACTATTTTACTTCTAAACTACTTAATTAATAAATTAAAAATGTCAATCTATTCAAAATTTTGATTAATGTGGCTGTAGATTATTTTACAATCTTTTTAGAAAAAAATAATAATAACTTGCTTTAAAACGACATTGTGATTTTGTTGTGATATTTGATACAGTGAAAAATCACTAATTAATTATATTCTTTGTTAATCTTGACAATATATAGGTTGTTAATCTTGTAAATCTTCTATTCTTCTTATTATTATCAAATTAATGATATTAATGTAAAAATGCATATAAAGATAGTTTCCAATAGATAAAAAGTTAAGATAATTAAAATATATAGATAAAAGATAAAATTAGAATGATTTGAGATGATTATTTTTTTTTAACTAATTTGTGTGTGAAATGAAATTTCACAAAAAAGATAGAATAATAATCAAAGGAAAAAAAACTTGCTTTATATAACAGAGTGTTAATTTGTGCATTGCACTATATATATATATTCTATAAAAGATTATTCAGTTTTTGTTTCTTAAAGTTATCTATACATAAATTATATAACTTTCCATCGAAAAAACTGAATAATTATAATAATACTAACCAATCCATTCATTTTTTTGAATTAGACTCATCACCAAGTCGTAATAAACAAGTCAAATTCGGTTGAGATTCACTGCTCACAACTTTAGAAAAATAGTAAAGTAAAAATACAATGAAAAATATTTATTTATTTATTTATTTTTGTAAATTAATTTAAATATACAATTTAATTAAAATATCTAAAAAGCATTTTAATTTAGCGTAAATTTTATTTAAATCTTACTTTTTATTTTATTGTAGAAATTAAATATCTAAAATAAATTTATATGAGTTATTTACAAAAATTAAAACTTTAAATTTAAATTTTGAATTGCAAAAAAAAATGACTGTTTCCCTCCCTTGCCTCACCCTAATTTGATATAATATTAATAACAAGAAAACTAGATACTTCTGAATCAAAATTGAGATCTCTTTATAGCATTTTTCTGGAATTACATGATATATTAAAAAACTTTTAGCGTTTATCAATAAATTCATCAAAAGAACTGTGACATCACAGAGATGAAGCCATAGCTATACACTATAAACGAGAAATGCATCAATTTTTGTTATTGAAAGAAGCACCGTTGTCGTCAGCGTTGATATTCTTCTTGGGAAACGTTTCTTGACAAATCTCCATGAAGGCTCGAACAATAACTTGGTGATGACACGTGGCGTTCAACCGGAGGAAACACTCGAGAAGGTCTTGAAGATCGGTTTTGGTGTAGATTTGTCTCTGGAAGATCATTTGAAGCATGGAGTCTCGAAAATCCTTGTGCGCGTCGTTTGAATCCTTCACAACGGCCACACTGTGAATGAGTTTTGAATTTGGTTTTGGCATGTTGTTGTTAGGGTTTTCATGGTTTGTTTGGAGTTCGGAGAACAATTGGTTGTCTTTACGGTGGTTGTCGGCGGAAGTGGTAGGGTTTGTGTTTTGGTAGATTGAATTGTTGAGTCTTTTCGGGGAAGGTTGGAGTACATCATAGGATTTAGGGTTGCTCCATCCACAACAGCCATTTGTTTTGAATAGAGCTCTCATAAACCTTTTTCTCTTATTGGAAGACATCGTGATTTTGTTGTGATATAGTGAGAAAGTACTCACTAATTGTGGTTTTCTTTATTAATCTTAAAAGATATAGGTTGTTAATTAATCTTGTAAATCTTCTCTTACTACGTCTATTATTATTAATAAATTAATAAAATTTAACCATGAAGATAGTTTCCAATAGATAGAAAGTTAAGATAACGAAATATATAGATAAAAGACAAAATTAGAATGATTTCAGATTATTCAAATTTTTAATAACTAATTTATGTGGTGTGTGAAATACAATTTCACAAAAAGATAGAATATTAATTCACTTCTAATTAAAAAAAATCTTGATATTGTGGTCCAATCGTAGTCCCTGGAAATAAAAAATGACATTTATATTCAGTATTTGAAGTTTATTTTATTTTAATTTCCAAAAAAAAATCGAGGAAAAAATATTTTATTTTACTCCTTCATACAAGAAGATAAAACTGAGATTTAGCATCAAATCATATTCTCGTTAAAATTGACCGAGTGTTCCACTTTGATTACAAAGACCTTTAATACTGATATTTTCGTTCATGTGAAATTAATAAGATTATTTAAAAAAAAAATCAATAATATTTAATAGCAACATTGATAATATTTAGAAGCATTGTCTTTTCATTGACAATTTTTCTCTTGTGTGCAAACTTGCAAAAGTTAAGTATTACTAATTATAATACGTTTTAATTAACTACCTAACTAATTTTCATTTGTTAGAAAAAAATAAAAGCTTTTTTATTATTTATCATAATGTTAGGGTACAATGTCTGTCTTCCTCTCATAAATGATGTGTATTATAGAAATTTGACTCAGTAATTTTTAATATCATTAAGCATAACTATCTTTTTTTTTTTTGCAATATATAACTAAAAATAATGTAATTAATGTTTGACATAATGTGCAAGATTTCACATATAGGAAAATCCTTTGAATAATATTAAATGAAAGAAAGTAAAAGAAACTTTAAGTATTGGGCTAATGTGACACCAATAACATTTAAAAGCATTTATCTCTTTCAATATATTAAGTGCAAGAACAGTGGTGTTTTGAAAGGGGTGCTCACTGAAATATTGATGTGAATTATGGGAGCACATGAAGTTTACTGAAAGGGGCATATGCAGATAGTTACGAGAAGCTCATTAAGTGCAGGCCCATATATCACAGAAGCCTACATTCCAAAAGGGGCAATTGCTACCTGCAGCCAAATCAATTTGAATCTGCACTCCCACTATTTTTTAAAATAACTATTTTACCATTCTTTAATATAACTTCTAAATTATTTGATTACCTGTTATGGAACTTTTTTCGGAATATATTTTCCAGAATTTATGAAATACATTCTAAAACAATTTTTTTAAAATAGGATAAAATTTCAAAAATAATATTTTTAAAATAAAATTTTTGGAATGCGTAAATTACATTTCAAAACAAGTTTTCTAGAATAAGATTTTGAAAATAAACTTTACTTGAACATATATAAATACTTTCTGGAACATTTGTGTTATGAAAAGAGCTATCTAGGATGAGATTTTTTTTTTTTTCTAGCGTTCTCTTTTTTTCTTCTGTGGATGTGATCATGGAACGGTCATGGCAATAGTGGTGGAGTGCAGTGAGTAAGAAATGGATGGAGCACTTAATCATTTCATTCAATTGTAAGGGTGTAAATTAAAAAATGGGGTGCATGAAATTAACTAAAACATAAAATAAGATGGAATTGGAAAAAATAAGTAGATTTCCAAGTTATCCTTTTCATACTTAGAATTTATTGAGAACATAGTTTTAGAAGGTGTTCATTAGTTATATTTCAAAGTTTCATGACAATTAAAAATAAAATTAATCTTTATATAATATATAAGTGAGATCTTTATCTTAAAATCTATTTTTATAAAAATAAATTAGACATAAATTAATTTATTAAAATTAAATTAGAATTTATTCTAATAAGATTTATTAAATTTCTTATATCACTCACTATATCTAATAAGACTTATTAGATTTCTAATAAGATTTATTGGATTTTTTATAAATTAATTTCTTATATCACTCACTATCGAATTAGTTATAAATATCTAATCCTATAAAGATTTTTAATAAAATGTTAAAAAAATTTAATCAATATATAAAATCAATTTACGGTATATAAAACTATATACTGTGAAATAAATAACAATTATCTTTACTTTATAAATTAATTTGTGAGATAAATATACTTATAAAAAGGATAAAACCATATAATATCTTCTTAAAAATGAACAAAATATGCCTTCATTTCACACAGAAGAAAAGGCCAAAGTACAGTTTTTCATATCTTTAAATATTTGTGACCATATCTAGTGTCCAAGTTTTGTTTTCTTTGGCCCACTTTTTTCTCGTGTCTCAACTGTTGTTGTGGATTTAAGAGTGTGGACAAACAGATGAATGCCAAATTGATGAAGGCTCTGAATTCCTGATTACACCAAAACAAAAAAGAAGAGTGAGGTTTTTCTCAACAGCCATTGTACATGAGGCAACAGGCCAACTGATATGCTCCCTGTTCAATTCAACTTCCCATTCATTTCCAAGCTATGTCCAAATTCAGCCTATCTCCTTCACTTTATTGCTCACTACCTTTCACTCACTTTAATCTTTCATGTTAATCTTCACTGCAGTTTTTTGTCAGGCAAATTATTTTCAATTTTTATTCCAAACCAATATATAAAAACTAATATAGCTTAAAATGTGTCACACTAAAAAGTGTGTGCTTTCTTTAAATTTTTATATATTTATATATGATTTAAACATTCTAAAGTTACATTAAATCCATCATACATAGCTCTTACTTTCCCATTCTTTAATAGTTCTTCATCACTCTCTTTCAAATTTAATAGATTCAGCATGTAACTTATTTTAAAACTTTTACCTAAATTTCTATTTCAAGCTTGAGTAATTTAGGTTTCAAAAGCCATATGAAATTTATGTGCAAGTCATATTTAAGAGTGTGAAAAATGGTCAATGAATTTTTAACTTGAATGACTTAATTACCTTCTAAAATCATAATATACATATATATTGACTTTAGAGTCATAATTCTGTTTTAAACAAGGCATATATTAGGTAAATGGCAGAAAATATGGACCAATAAGAGGTCTTTTGAACTTAATTATCCAACATATTTGTATAAACCCAATACAAAAAAGTAAGAGGAAGTTGGTGGAACAAGTTCATCCATCTCTCCTTTTAGAATCTGCAGGAACTAACTTTTGGTAAAGCTTCAAGTAAAAGAAAGCACTAAGAATATCTATCCTTACCCAAAATCATATGCATTTAATTATGAATGACTTCAAAAATCATTAAAAGTGACCTATGCTCTATCATATCCGTGTGTCATGTGGTCCACAAAGTTCAACACCCATCACCACAATATTCACTCTATTATGCTACAATTTAGTTACTCTTGCCACATTATAGTTTTCTTTTTTCGTGTCTATTTAGAGATGCAGCATTACAAAGAATAAGGATTTTGAATCAAAGACAACGTAATTCAGATAGATTCAGCTAAAATTTTGAAAATCCTCTCATAAGAAATAAACATAAATTGGGATTATATAATATTATTCCTCATTCAGTTATTTTCACTTAGAACAAGAAGCGATGACTAAGTACCGATAGGAACAGAGTCCAAGGATACCTTGGTCACCTTCGTCGAGGACTACGCCAATTCGATCAAATTGGAGTCAATTTACGATACACATGTTTCTTCTATATTCAATTGACCCTTAAAATATTGTTAATATACTTTATAATAATATTTAATATAATGTAAACTTTTTTAATATGTTAGACATCTTTTGTGACTAAAAATATCGCTGTAAAAGTATATTGGATTTCTCAACTTGAGTCAAAAAAAATCAAAATCGAATGATAAGCTTAAACACAGTCGTAACACATGCATCGACCAGATCAGTGAACAACCAAAACTATCATTTTCAACTACTTCTATTCTCTTTCTCTTTCTTCTTCAGATTTACAGTTACATCTTCCACGAAAGACTCGTCGCCTTCATCCATTATTTAAAAAAAAAAACTCGTAACTAAAATCAAAGAAACACTGTTACTGTTTTTTTGTTGTAAGAATGGAAAAGAACCCATCGTATATTCAAAATTAAATTATATAATAACCATGCAGGAGTCGATCTATGACGTACAAAAATTCTTGTACAAATTCACGTAAACCTTCTCATGTATATAAAACTATAGAGGACTTTATCCAATACTTAAGAAAATAAACAAAGAAAAAAAGAGAACATAATTATGAAGAGGGTAGTTAGTTGAGACTAACTGAGAGAAAGAGAAATAAAGAAAATTTAACAACTACAACAATGAAAGCAAATTACTTTGCTTTCATATCACTACTAAATGGTAAATAATCAATAAACTAAACATCAACAATGCAACTTTGGAAAAGCTGAAACTTCTCCGCCGGAGCCGCTACCCGAATGGCGTCATCACCGTCACCGGCGAGTCTGATATACGCGGGGCAGTTCACGTTAATATGGTACCTTCCGGAGACCCAAGTCCCCACTTTCCACTTGACTCTGCCGTTGATCTTGACGTTGACCAGCACTCCTCCGGAGGTTTTGTCCTGCTGGAGAATCTCGAGCATGAAGGGGGAGACGGGAACGGCGGTGCCGTAGAGGAAGGGGGACCAGACGGCGGTGTCACGGTGGCCCTGGTAGGTGGGGGGGAGGGCGGTGGCCAGGGAGACTTGTTGGCCGCGATAGGAGGCGTAGGCATCGAGTTTGGTGTAGTAGACGCCGATGCGGTGGTTGGGGTTGAAGGCGGAGAGGGTAACCTGCATGGTGAGGGTTAGAGTGTTGGGGGTGGGGGCGGTGGGGGACGGGGTGGCGCCGCTGGAGGAGAGGTTGAATGCGTAGACGGTGGCGTCTTGGAGGACGAAACGGGGTTTGGTGGGGCGGAGGATGATCCAGATGAGGAAGATTACGAGGAGGACGAGGAGGATGAAGCCGAGGATGGCCGCGAATACGCGGCGGAGGAGCTGGTGGCGGTCGTCGTTGTGGTGGCCGCAGTCCTTGGTCATGGTGGCGTAGGAATGAGTGTGGGTTGGTTGGTAACTAAGGGTGAATATGCCCCTGAGGAGAATGTTTCATAAAGGGTGCATTATATAGGCATCACAATTATTTAAGGGGTGCCACTGAATATGCAGAATAGTTTCACAGTAAAGATTTAGATGTAATGAGTAAAAATAAAAAAAAAAAAAGAGATTTTGAAGAAAATGCGTTGGCGTAGAAAAAAATGGTTGTGAGATTATATAAAGAATGATCTATTCTCGACAAAGACATTATCACTTTGCTGTTGGGTTCAAACATGTGTCAAACCTTGTAGTATAAGGAAAGTTGATCAATTTTTAATTTAAAATCAAGTTCAATTGATATTGATTATTATAGAAATTTTACTTTTAATTAAGTAATAATATATTATGAAATGGAGACCTGAAGAGAAATTAGTGAATAAAAAATATGATAACGAAAATATTATCTTGGATTATATATATAAGCAATATACTTATTTTAGGTCTAGGTCTAAATAAGGAGAGAAGAGAGAAAATAAATAAAAAATAAAATTCATGTCATAAAAGATAAAATAATGTAATTTATAACAATATTATATATTTACAAAAATAAAATAACATAATTGATATTAGTTTTTTTAAAATGATTTTGTATTTATATTTTTTAAAATCTGTCTAAGCTGGAGAATAAATATTAATAAGATCCAATTTAGAATAAATACTTTTGAAAGATTGAGTACTTAAAGGTTTTGGTATAAATGTCATTCAGTTGCTTTGATAAAGATGAGAAATGAAAGGATGAGATCATTCTTTAATTTTTCTCTAACAATGCAATAATTTCTATATGTTTTGTACAATGATGAACTATTTATTAAAATATATTTTGTTGAGTCACTATCATATTATAAAAAAGATGACTGCTGAAAAGGGACTTTGAAATATTGAAAAAAAAAACTAACTATTAAATTTCACATGTAAAAGTAGTCATGTATTAAGCTTCATAGTAACTACTATTCCTTGTTTCTTTGATTTAGGATATAAGAGAATTCTCTATATATACACTAAAATCAATCACTAATTGTCTTGTATCTCAATTACTATCACAAAAGGCTTTTAGATGAATAACATTGTTGGAAGAGAAAGATAAGCCAAGACTTGGAGCTCATGAGAATTCTAATTGCTCCATTAAAGTGAGTAATTGTAGGCTTAGCAAGAAACTGAGAAAGTTGTTGAACAAAAAAGGTTATGTGTTAGGTCGAGTATTAGTGAGAAACATAAGTTTTTCAATCAACATTCTATAGGCTTGAACATCCGTGAAGACAATTTAGCAAGATTATATATGAGTAATTGCCAGGTTTGAAGGCTAAAAGATCTACATCTGTTAACAATTTCAATACATATTTCTTTTGATTAATCGTTATTCCTTTCTTACTTACTATATCAAAACTAAGAAAATATCTTAAATCACCAAGATCTTTGATCTTGAATGTCTTATTAAAAGCTTCTTTGACTTGATCAATCTCTTTTTTGTTATTTTCTACCAAAATTATATTATCCAGATACACCAATAATCCTGTAAAAGATCTTTCAAAAGAATTAATGAACTAGAAATGATCATTCATAGATTGAGTATCCCATAAAAATAAAAAGGGATGACAATTTAGCAAATCACTCCTTGTTGACTTGTTTAAGGCCATTTTAAAGCTTATCTTACAAAGGTTGTTGGGCCTATTGAGCCACTATCAGACCACCCTGAAATATATAGTACCACGCATGAATTGAGCAGTCTTCGACATTAGGGTTATATGTTGGAATTTGCACACATCGACTATATATAAGGTATTTCAATAGTATATAAGTAGGGTGCAATCCTCACCTTACAAGTCGATTTTGTAAAGTTGAATTAGACTTAAAGTCCATTTGTGACAATGACCGACTGAGATGAGTACAATTTAATTCTTGTATCGAAAGTCTTCCTAACAGAGGTATCAGGTAAGTGTGTCCCATTATGTGAATGACGGTACAAGTCCGCTTAATGTAGAAAGGACTCTCACTTGTGGGGGAGATTGTTAGGACTCAAAGGGTGAGTATAAGTTCCAATCATTTTCAAGGAGTTCTTGTATTGGAATTGACAACCAAATATTAGAGTCAAATGTAATCACACAAGATAAATTATCAATCAATTTTATTAAAAGTGAAGCTAGGAATATGAAGAACATTATGATATGATTTTGATTGAGAAAAACACTTTTAGAAAGAAAATTGTTACCAATTTGTGTTGTCATGTTAGGAAAAACATATATTTGAATAGAAGTATTGTCACTAAATTTGGACTATTGTAAAAGAGCTTTTATATTGTTAAGGAGTAAAATCAATTTGTCCATACTGCACTTCTGACTTTAAACCTTTATGATTCTGCTTATCATTATTAGAATTTGTATTTTGATTTTTAAACTTAAACTGAAATAGAAAGTCATGTTTCATATAACATGTATCAATCATATATTCTGAAATTCTAATGATTGTAGACTTTATAAGTACTTTATAAGTATTTCCTCTTTAATTACTTCTTCTATTAATCATTGTCTTGAATTAATCATTACAAAATTATCTCTCATATTGTATAAGTAACAAGATAACATACCTTGTTTAGGAATGGCATGAGGTTTTATAAAATATAAAACATTTCAATTATAGTTAAATATAACAATCAGAACTCAAAAATAGGACTTTAATACTATACTATATATTATATAAAATGAAGATGTGATAAAAAAATAATAAAGATGAAAAAAATTTATTTTCATTTTTCTATTAAAAAACTAAATATATATAAACAATGTACTTATTTTAAATATATGTTAAGAAAAAGAAATAAATAAAGCATTATAATATGATTCTGTAATGAAAGTCATATATTATCACCTTATCTTTATCCATTACTAAGACATGGCTTTTACAGTTACTAGGTATTTCCAGAAACACTGCGGGCATCAACACGCTCCATTGGTGTTTTCGTGATTGGTTACAAACTTATTATCAATGTGATTCAATATTCAGGTTAAAATCAACTTAATGACAGTGTCCTTATGTACGTTAACATTTTGAATGTACCTCTTCGTAATTACAGTCTCCTTAAGTACGTATAATTACAGTAATGTGGTATTGGATTGGAGGCTGTGGAACAAAGGTTGTGATGAAACGTGGCATAGCAGTGGAGGGTCCCTTTGATAATTAATAAGTTAAAAAGTATAGCGTAGAGCTTAGAAACGCCAATTATGATATACTCCTACATATACCCACCACTCACCAAACCTTATGGGGTTTCTGCCATGTAGTTTGCTCCATCTAAAAGTTAACTTACTATTTCTGCAATCAAAGAGAGGAAGGTACACATCAACTTCAAGAGTGTGAAATATTTTGGAAATCTTTCATAAATTAGGTTAATTTATAATGTAAATGGGATAAATCTTATAAGTCACGAAGATGAGTGTAGTTTAAATTTATTTTTAATATAATATTAAAGTTTATCTTAATAAGATGTGTTGAATCTTTTGTGTAATTCATAAATATATAATTTATATATAATTTTACGTAAGAAATGTGATAAAGATATATTAAAAATTTTATATCAAATAAAAATAAAATCAATTTATTATAAATAAGTGAATCAAATTTTACTTTATAAATTAATTTTGTAAAAATAAATTAGAGTTAAATTCACTTTTTAATAGTTTATTTATTTTTATTTTAATATGAGATTTATTATTGGTTTTATACCAACATTCTCCTTGAACTTTAAAAGGTTAAAGAAGGGAGCATTTCTGTGTCCAGAAAATATGGACTTTTTCTTGCACAAATTACTGTTAACACATAGCTGAATAACCAACTAGATCACTAACTTTATACATGCTTTCTATTAGCAAAATATTAGTTTTGTTAGTCTTTTCTTTTTTTCTTATATATATATATATATATATATATATATATATATATATATAAATTTTATAAATGTGTAAAGAACATCATTTATTTTTTTTTATTGAGGATA
>Ga0099825_1008533_pt1 | contig 12080 bp, 4 predicted proteins | sample SiratroredBW_FD_76838 | JGI IMG/M metagenome (GOLD analysis project Ga0099825, IMG submission 76838) | Root nodule microbial communities of legume samples collected from California, USA - Siratro red BW | ecosystem: Host-associated > Plants > Roots > Nodule | place: USA: California | collected...
GAGAACAAAACCTTACGTTATCAAGTTACAGGTTTCCTTGATTTTCAAGAATTCTCTTTCCAAGAAAAAATAGGTGAAACTACAAAACCCGAAAAGAGTAATATAATTTTTTCTGGTGAGAACTGAAAAAAGTTTTAGGAGTTGTGTTATTTATAGATCTATTAAAACATGGATTGTACTTATAAAGATGATAATCTAATTGTAGGATTATAAAGTCAAGAAAAGGGAAATCTTTAACTATTAAAGATAATTTAATTTTGAAAATTTAATTTTAAAGATTCACTTTATTTGATCTTGATGTCATTAATTTTTCATTAATTATTATTTGTAAATCTACTGTAAAATAGATTACTTATCAATATTTAGTTAAAGAGGAAATCTTTTACGGTTATAAATAAAAGAAAACTAAAAAAAAATCCTATTTAATTTATATAATAAATGAAAAGATAAAATTAAATTGAAGGGTGTTAACAAATGATTGCTAACTTATTACTTTTTTTAAAGATATTTCATTCATTAATAATAATAATAATAATAATAATAATAGTAATAGTAATAGTCTATAATAAATAAAAATATATAATAAATTTATGACGAAGTCTATACAAAATCCATTGTGAAAAAAAGAAGTTATAATATTAAAAATGAGATCCAACCATAGTTGGATGAAAACTTAAAATTTTTAAAAATCTCTAACAGTATGTCATATAATTTTTAGATTTACAAATGATTTATAAACTTATTAAAGGAAGTGAGTAAATAGATTACGAATTATTTTGACTAGTAATGTTTTTAAAATTGGCTTTGTCTATGTGAATTAGAAGTATATTTGTGCTCCTAAGTTTATTCATATAATAAAAGTAAAAGAATTTTTTTATTTATGTAATAAATGAGAAAATAAATTTAAATAACATACTATCGAATTAAATATAAATAATTTAATGGTCATTATTCAAATTGAAATCATATTAATATTAAAAATAAAATGATAATAGTTAGTTACATATTAAATAAGTGCATATAATTAGTATATCTTGTTAATTTCAATTTATGCATAAATTATCATAATCAACTAGAAATAAACACTTCAATCATGACACAGAATTTAACACTTCCTAAAATCCATTATTCAGGAGCCAAATAAAACTTAATATAAGAAAAAAAAAACACAAACAATTACATACAAAAAATAAGCTAACTATTTAGAACATTTTTAAAACAAAAATTTCAACAAATATAATTAAAAATTAAAGTCATATTTCAACATTTCACAAATATTGACTTTATTTCCGAAAGACTCATGCATTGAATTAGACTCAAAGGTTAGCACCTATCAGATGACCCTTCTAACTGTGAATCCACACTGTCTCTGACCGATCATAACATCATTTGATAGTGTAAATTCATATATTTGTCCTAACTAGCTCTTTCAAACTGCAATTTCAGATAGATAGACCTCCTTCAACTGTTACCACCTTGGTACTCTTCATCTATGTAATTATGAAGTACTAGTAGAGTCAAAATATCTCTTTCTCGACAAATCTCGCTTAATTCACCATCCAATTAATTTCTTACTCTCCATATTTCAAAATCATATACAATTTCAAATCATTATTTATATCAAACTATCACTAAGTTTTCTTCAAAAACTCGTTCATCTCTAAAACAAGTCATGACCTCGATGTGGTAAGTCCTAATACCTACATACTTCATCCAAAATCAATTCTAGATCATGGCTAAATCAAATTGAGGCAAATACTATATTACTGCCTAACCACATTCAAGATTCCATTTTCTTAATAGTTACAAGTCATTTACCTGTACACATATAGATGAACCAATCAACCCTCAAACCATGAAATAAATCTGCATACATTCACCATACAAATTTCTAATACTACTATCAAACTAAAACTAAAAACATCAATATCACTCATTTCATATTTAAAATCAATCTAGACCTGCCAAATGAAATGGTACATAATTTTCTCAAATACATTCACATTAAATCTTAAGAACTCAATTTGAACACATAACGCGGTATTTATATAGACATGTTAGTTTCGCTTCCCTTTAAGAAAATAATCACCTATAAAAGACTTCAAGCTACCGTTTGTAAGGATAACTCAACCTATAAAAGACTTCAATCTACTGTTTGTAAGGATAACTCAACCTATAACATACAACTCTGATTAATGATCTAAACCTATCCTAAGAATCCAAAATGAACAATAATCATTCTTAATGCCTTCACAATTTATTTATTTATTTTTTTACGACGTTCAAGAACAAGAAAAAAATTGATACTTACGGAAACTAAAATAGTGACCTGTTAAGTTTGCTCTATCCAATATCAAAAATTGGATAAGATTTTTGATGGTCAATTTCAAAGACGAGGAAAAACTAGATTTTCGAAAGAGAAAACATAAAGAACTATAGAATTATGTTGTTTAGAAAGAGTGATTTTTATTATAATGATTTTCTTAATCCTTACAAATAACACAACCAATAAACAAATTGAAGAATTTGTGACAGCACATGAAAAGAAAACAAGACAGATTCATCCGACAAATGGGTTAGAAAGATAAGAAAAAAAAATAAATAAGAAATTGTACTCACTTGTTTGATGGTAGAGTTCAGTAATTTGAGACCACCTCTCCTCACACTGCAGAGAATCTGGATTCAAGTTCAAGAATTTGAAGCGTTTCTTTTCTTCACTATGGAAGAAAATGAATGAGTACGGCACAGGATAGTATATATAGATATATGCTTACATGTTAATAAAATCTAATAAAATATTAAATGAAATACATAATAAAGAAAAAGATAAAATCTTGAAAAACATAATCATATCCTAACTAATATGATTAAATTAAATTTTAAAATAATTTAAGGTCATTATTCAAATTCAAATCACAATAACGATAATAAAAATAAAATGGTAATAATTAGTTACATATTAAATAGGTGCGTCTAATTAATATATCTTAATCAAATAATTTAAAATCTTAAATATTATAAAAATTGTAATCTTATCCATGTCTAATATAATTAAATAAAACCATCAAATTTATGATAATAAAATAAAAATTAAAAATGAAAGAAAGTAAAAGAAAATTTCATTTTTATTTATATAACAAATGAGAAGATTAAATGAAATTGAAGACGGTTAGTGAATGATTGTTAACTTAATATTCTTTTAAACATATTTTCATCTGTTAATAATAATAATAATAATAAACTATAATCAATAAAAATATATCTTAAAATTTATGATGGAATCTGTATAAAATCTATTGTGGAACCTAAAAAAGAAGTTAAAATCTGATACAAGAAAAGTTGGATGAAAATTTAAAATGTTGAAAAATCTTTTACTCTAACTAATAAGAAGATTATGTGATATGAAGAGACTCATAAAATTTAAGATAAGATTTTAAAATAAAATTTCTTTTAACACAGTTTTCTTTAGCAATGACATTTTTCTATTTTTCTTTTAGATTTATGTTAGATATTATTTTAAAGTTTAATATTTTAACTAAATTGATACTCTAAATTCACTAATTATTTATTATTATATGAAACATACTATTAAAAAGAAAAAGGAAGAAAGTATAAAAAAATAGAGAAACCACACCAAATCCATTTGAAAAAACATATGAAACAAAGAAAATTAGTACCTGTTACAGAAAACATCTAAACAGTGACAAGGAAGCATAATTGAGTAGTAAAAACATTCTAGCCTATTATCTATAGCTAAATTAATCAATTTATCGACATAATTATTATATTTGTTTTAAAATGTAAGAAGCTTTAATTCCATGTCAATTCATATAAACATACACCTTCTCCACCTCTAAAAGTAATATTAAGATCAAAAGACAACTTTAGTATTACACTCTCACATTCTTATTAACAAGATGTATTTTAAAGTATATCTTTGTTTTCCTTTGATTTTACATAAATTTGTATCGTCAAGCTGGAAGTGTTGTACACACCTTTTACATACATTTGTATGGTCAAGCTGGAAGTGTTGTACACACCTTTAAGGACTATCAGATGTATAAATATTAGTTATAGATTAATTATTTAAGAAAGACTGTCACATATATAAATATTAATTGTGTCTTAGTTATTTAAGGAATAGGAAAAATAGTTATTTAAGAATAGGAAATTAGTTGTTTAATTTGGCTATATTGATTTTATAACTTGTAGATTCATCTTACTCATTATCAATACAATCATAAAATTGTATTTTCAGTTTTATACTTTTCTTCCACTAAATCATATTTACTTGCAGTTATGAACTTCTCAACCTCTGCAAAACAATTTATTGTCTGTACAACTGGCTGTATTTCCATTGTATAAATTTCCTTTGACCGTAGATATGCTCAACAATTAGTCACTAGACCGTCCAGTGGATTATAGACCATCAAAAGACTTAACTTCTGTTTAGGGGCTTAACACATCTCAACAACACCTAATTCAAGAGCCTAATAACAGGTGACACACCAACTCTAAAAAACTTGACTAGAATAGGTTCTAACTTTGATATCATTTTAATGAGTGGATGCCTAATCTAATCACACAAATCTGCAATTTATTTTTATACACGGGAGTATCCTTAACTACTTCGATATATTTAACAAAATAAAGTCATTTTTAAAAAAATCTTTAAAATATAAATTGAAACAAAAAAATTGGTGTTAAGTTATAATTCAATTAATAATCAGAAAGATTAGTCAAGAGTGGTTATGAGTTTAAAAACTCACATTCTACTTTTCAACATTAGTAAAAAGTAGAATTTTATTTATATGAAATTCTATAGAGGATGAAGTATCAAAGAGAACGACATATTAGATCATCTTGAACAAAAGGCTCCGGAGGAAGATTATGCTTGTTGCCTATAAGATGTGGTGTATATGTGCCTGTAAATGATGAATATTTATCGGCATTGAAGAAGTGCTTGAAAGGATTTGTTGGAACTCTGGAAGAAGAACACATAATCCATTACTATGTCAAGAATTTAAAGAAAATAGCACATAATCACATGATTCTGGAATAAAAAACTTACACAGAAATAAATCAAATTCATATTTTAGTTGCATAATAGTTTCCATAAAAACCAAACTTCACAAACATCATTTCTAGATTGAAAATTCCACTTCCAAAAAAATTCTTTAGGTTTCTATTTACAATTAGAAAGGCTTAATAAAACGAAACTTGTTACATTACATTTAAAAGGGGAACAAAACAGAACAAGTGGAAAAAGAAAAACATGATTACCCAAATAGTTCCTCACGTCAAGGCAAAGCACGGTAATAAGGGATCTCAATTTCAGTGTGCCATGGACGAGGGGAGCAATTGGAGACCTAGAAGCAAATCAATGTTGTGTCATTCCATATTACTAAAGAATATCACAACATTTGAGAGCTAATAACAATATTCCACTGTTGAATTACACAAAATTAAAAAAATATTACAAACAATAACACAACTTTGGAACCAACAACATCATCTTAACTAATCAAACAAAACCTTATTAAGTTACAATTTTTCCTAAGTTTCCAAATCGGGATTCTCTTTGGAAGAAAAAGCAGGTGAACCTACAGAACCCAAAAAGAGTAGGATAAATGTTTTGGCGAGAACTAAAGTTGGTGCCATTAATTTTAGCTATTAATATATATTGTTACAACTCAAAATTTTAGTTTTTAGTTATATATGAAGTTGATTACTAAAGAACTAAAGTTGATTTTTTTAGTTATTATTATTTTTTGTATGGTTTTAATGATAGGCTGTTTTAGTTTTGGGAATAATAAGTATTTAATATTAGATTGGAAATATAAAAAATTGAGTGTATTTAATATTAATGATAAACTGTTTTAATGTGATTAGAAATTGCATTATTTATTTAGTTATTTTTATTGGGCATTGCGTAAATATATTATATATAATAACTTGTCTTTTAATATTTGATTGACTAATTTCAAAGTAACTATTTTATTTTATTTATTTTAATAATATTAAAAAAAGGGAGAAAATTGTATTTTTTTCTCTGATTTATTTGTGTTATTATTGATGGTTAATTATATTCTCTGATTTATTTACGTTATTATTAATGATTAATTATATTGTATAGTATTTTATTAAAGTTAGCCAGCTGATTTTGTAGTAGAGATTAATAACCAACAAAAGGAAATACTTCCAAGTTATAGAAATTGGTAACGTGGTAATTAATAATATAGAGTCAAAATTGTTTTGATCCGTTGAATTAGAGTTACTAGTTTTGGCTCAGGAGTCGTGATTCTTGTATCACTTGAAATTTTGTTGGTTATTGTGAAGCAAATTATGCTTGGAGAGGGATGTGATTCACAATAATTAAGGTACTTTGTATCGAATAAGGTTATTTTCAATGTTGGTTAGGTGGATGAGGTAGAAATTTTTGTAGTGCCACAATTGCATGTTTGGTCTTGGGCAAAATTTAGTAGGTTAAAGTTACAAGAAACTTTTGCAGAATGGTGTATACATCCTGTAAATTGCTTAGGAGAGATCAAATAGATAGAGGTTGATGCAGTAGATATTATCGGGTTGGAGTAAGAGGGAGGGGGAATCTAGGTGGAATGGTGATTGTTGTTTTTTTTTTTATTACTTCAGAAATGTTCTAATTGAAAGAGCCGGTAATAGACAACTTATTGTTACATTTCATACAGGGTGTAATAGAAATTGTTGACTTTTATCCTTGTTACTACTTGTTTATAGCTGCAAGTTTTGAATATTGTTGTAATTAATCGTATGTTCTCTATTTAGGATTGTTTGAAATGTAGTGTTAGGAGACTGAAGTGAGAAACTGATATTCTATTTTCTTGATTGTAATAGAGTTAGAACACTCCTTAAATACTCTCATTAATTTTATTTTTAGTTTGTTAAAAGAAAAATGTGGAGCTCAATAGAATGGAGATATGTGTAGAGGCATTTTATTATGCTTTGCTCATGACCTTACATGTTAGATGTTGTAATTCGATATGCCCATTTTGCTGATGTTGTCGATATGCTTTAGGGTTTTAAAAATATTAATTGATTTTGAGTTTTCATGAGCTACGACTGTTTGCAGTTATGAGATTTTTGTTGTTAAATTTGAATTGATAAACCAATAACCCTAATTCGTTCTCTCTCTTCACATAAACCCTTGAAATCCATTTAAATTCAACTTTAAAATTTCTTCTTGGTGGTGGTGGTGTATTTGTGAAGTTGTTTTGGTAAAATGGCTGGGTAAATTATGATGGACAATGTTTTATTGGATCTTTCCACTTTTTTTCGTTTGTCGCTAATTTTTTTTGGGTAGACTTCCTTAAAATTCTTGGATTTAAAATTTGGATCAGATTCATCCTAAAAGGATATATGTTTCAAGAAGATAATTGTTTTACCCTTGATTGAAGCGCGTGTATAAAAGCTCTATGAAGGAGTTGTTTCACTAGGATCTTTAGTTATGACAGTTTATGGTTCTGAGATCTTTAATTATTTTGGTGTATTTTGATTGGGATTGGTTATTCAGTTCTAGGCGTTGACTGTTTAATTATTATTATAGTAATAAAATACATGTTTCGGCACTTTCCAATGTTTGGAAATCACTCGAGAAACCAACGTACCACAAGTTCTCAGTTTTATTGTTTGGTCGAAAGCTTACTGGGTCTTTGTTTTGAAACTTGACAATGTGTGCCTCGAACATGAAACTGTGGTATGATGGGGTCCTTTTGGTTCCTCAATTTTAATTTTAATTTTCTTTTTTTTGTTTTTAAAGGTATTGATTTAACTTGGATATAACATAAGAGAACTTCAATGTTTTGGTCACGTGTAAGTGGCGTACCAAAATTTATTTATTTTAAAAAAATAAAATTTAATAATAATTTTTTAAAATTGTGATTTTTAATATTTTTTTAAGTCTTGATCGTGAATTGTAATTATTGATTTTTTTTGTGTAATATTTGATTGAAAATTTATTATATAAATTTATTTAAATAATATTGTTGGATATTTTTCATAATTGAGAGCTCGTCTTCGCGAGACTGTGATAAAATATCAATTTTGTGAATATTGTTTGATATTTTTTATGATTAAGAGCTCGCGCCTTCGCAGGACGGATTCTGATAAAATATCAATTTTGTAAATATTGTTCGATGTCTTACATAATTTTAATCTCATATTCATGAGACGAATTATGTTAAGTGCATTATTCTATGGTTGAACATTATTGTTTTTATTGCTGCATTAAGATTTATATTAATAATAAACTTATCCTTCGGTTTGTTTATTTTTAATTTTAACGTAATTCTTGATAAATGGTTTATTATATTCTTACCTCTCGATATTACCTTTAAGAATATGAATGCTTAACAAACTTTGTGGGTTGATTTGCTATTGTTGATGTGTTCTATTCCAGCTTTGCCTATGCAAATAGGTTCCTTGATCAAGCTGAACGGAACTAGTTATGAGAACTGGGTGAGAAGTTTTCTAAATTCTAGTGTCTTCATAATAATTCTGAAATTGCACAAAGTGGAAAAAAAATTCCTTATGCTTCCACTGTTGGCACAGTCTTATGTATGTTCAAGTTTGCACACATCCTGATATTGTTTTTGTTGTTAATGTGTTAATATCTTTGTTGAGCATGTAACCCATATGGGTGTAATGAGGTAGGTGGTTTGATATATAGGTTTAGTGAGAGTTTTCTTTGTTGGATATGTACTTCCTTTTGAACATCATTTATTGTATTGTATTGTCTTATGTATTTATTGAAATGATTGACAATAATTATTTATTGTTGTTAACAATTATCATTGTCATATTTTGTTTATTATGATTTGCAGATTTTGTGTAATGGCATAATTTTGAGACATTTTGGACCTAGTCTCAAATTGTTATTATAGTGGGATTGTTTTAATCTGATATAGCATTTTGGGTGGATGATTGGGACATATAGTTGTATATTTCTCATTTATAAAGGTCACCGAAATGTAAGTGTTTCACTTCTGTATCATCATTACTTCTTTGAGTATGATTTTCTGCAGTGATAGGATGCTACATTTCATCTTGGATCTTTTGTTTAGATATGTTGTAATATTTTGACATTTTATTGGGATCATATGTTGTGAGTTGTTCTGGATTAATTTTCAATGTTGTGATCCAATTTATGTTGTCCAAGTGAGAGATTCTTAGATTAATTATTTTGTGAATATATATAAATTAGTAATTTGTCCAAATTAACTTATTTGTCAAAATATTACGTAACCATTATTGTTATTATTTATTTAGTTGTTATTATTTAGATCAGTTAATAATAAATAGAAGAGTCCCTACAGTTGTCCATAGTTAGTTGTTTGCCCATAGTTAGTTGTTATTCTACTCTATTAAAAAATAAAGAATACATGACTATCGATTAGGAAGAACACACAACCAATACATGATGAATCAAAGTACTTCTCTATTTCAAATTTTAATTCTTCTTATCTTTATATAATACTCAGACTAAATTGAAAAATTTTACTTTGATTATTTCTTTGAAAACCCTCGTCCCAAATTCATAAAAATCATTTCTAAAATCGAATCAAACATTTGCAATTTCAAAAATATTTCACAATTCTAATTTCAAAATATTTTTTTTTTTGAAAAAAAAAAGTAACTTTTAGTCGCATGTCAACTAAGTAGATTGTAATTCTATTTATAAAACACTCTCACATTAAATTAAGACGATCTTATGTATGATATAAAAGCACGATAAATATAAATTATTTCTTTATCATACACATAGGACGTCCAACTGAAAAATAAAACAAAAATATTAACAAATGTGATTTCTCAAATTTAACATTTAAACATCTATACAACATGATAAATGTTGTATTGTCCAATTAGGACTAATTCATGAAAACATGTAAACAATGATTTTGTTTACTATTCATACATCCATTGCAAGAATAAAAGAATAATGTAGTAGCTAGGAAAGGTGCATCCAGGAACAATAAACTAAGTGTTCTTTTTGCCGCTTTTATTCAATAGTAAATGCTTTGGATTTGCACAAGGGACATACATTCTTTTCATGTAACCATCTCCTTATACAGTCTACATGGTATTCATGTCTGCATTGAAGAATTCCAATCTCCTCTTCGTTCTTATATTCATCCTGTAAAATCATACATAAATATTCCAATTAATGGGAGAAAGAGTAAAACAGGAGAAAGAGTCATGTTTTCAATAATCAAACTACAATGAATAACCCCCGTCTAGTACATAAAACAGACAGACAAACTAATACCCTACAAAATAATGTATTTGATGAATCATAATCTATACATGATACTAAGTTTGATACCTGACATATTATGCAAAGATCAATTTTTTGTTTCTGAGAAGTTGACCCCTCCAAGTTATCAAGTAGTATATAAGTTTTTGTCCGCATTTGTCTTGCAATAATCTTGTCTAACAAACTCGTGCCTACATGGCCAATCCGATCACCTAACCCAAGAAGCTCCTGTCGAATATGAAGAGTTAGCCAATAAACTTTTTCATAGTCATTAAGTTTTTTCATACTAAACCTTATAGCCAATCAACATTCATAGAAAAATACATTGAGATATCAGACTTACCTCGTATGACATGTTGTCAATGTCCAAACGCATGTCATTGTAATGGTCACGCAAAGAAGGAACTTCCTGCACAGGAAAATAAACTATATGTAAGAAAGAAATTTTAAGAACTATGATATCACAAAAGTAAAAAGAAAGGCATATTACATCATTGTGCATGTTGTCTCTAATAGGAAGAGTGTGCCTTAAATGAGGGGCTGGATACCTAACTTCAGGACTAAATGAAGCAGAACTAAAAAATGGACGTCGTCTCATTTCGTTGCCAAACCAGTAATCAAAATTGGTACTATTCACAGTCACTATATTAAGTGGAGAGATGTTTGTCGCTCTAATGTGAGATTGTTGACTCGCTTCATCCATATCACACATAGTTGACAATGAAATCCTAATATACCAAAAAAAATGTGAATGAAATAAGTAGACAAATAATAATATTAAGAACGAATAATGATCTGAACTTATTCTAAAAATTCAAAACAAACAATGATTATTTTTTATGTTTGTGTAATTTTTTATTTTTAATTTTAGAAAAACTTCAGACAAAATTAGTACCTGAATCAAAATGATGACTTACTAAATTTGTTCTACCCTATATCAAAAATTGAATGAGATTTTTGATCTTCACTAACAATGAGGAAAAACTATATTTTTGAAAGAGAAAAAACATAAAATTATAGGATTATATTGTCTAAAGCAAGTGATTTTTATTAAAATGATTTTCTTAATCCTTACAAATAACACAACCAATCAACACATTGCAGAATTTGTGACAGCACGTGAAACAAAAACAAGACAGATTCATCCGACAAAGGGCTTAGAAAGATAAGAAAAAAATAAATAAGAAATTTTACTCACTTGTTTGATGGTAGAGTTCAGTAATTTGAGACCAACTCTCACACTACAGAGAATCTGGATTCAAGTTCAAGAATTTGAAGCGTTTCTTTTCTCACTATGGAATGCAAATGAATGAGTACGGCACAGGATAGTATATATATAGATATATGCTTACATGTTAATAAAATCTAATAAAATATTAAATGAAATACATAATAAACAAAAAGATAAAATCTTGAAAAACATAATCATATCCTAACTAATATAATTAAATTAAATTTTAAAATAATTTAAGGTCATTATTCAAATTCAAATCACAATAATGATAATAAAAATAAAATGGTAATAATTAGTTACATATTAAATAGGTGCGTCTAATTAATATATCTTGATCAAATAATTTAAAATCTTAAATATTATAAAAAAAATGTAATCTTATCCATGTTTAATATAATTAAATGAAACCATCAATTTTATATAATAAAATAAAAATTAAAACAAATGAGAAGATTAAATGAAATTGAAGACAGTTAGTGAATGATTGTTAACTTAATAGTATTTTAAACATATTTTCATCTGTTAATAATAATAATAATAATAATAATAATAATA
>Ga0099825_1008535_pt1 | contig 12078 bp, 5 predicted proteins | sample SiratroredBW_FD_76838 | JGI IMG/M metagenome (GOLD analysis project Ga0099825, IMG submission 76838) | Root nodule microbial communities of legume samples collected from California, USA - Siratro red BW | ecosystem: Host-associated > Plants > Roots > Nodule | place: USA: California | collected...
AATTTTAACATCAAAATGAAAAAAAAATGCATAGCAGATCAACTAGTTGGAAGATAAGATTGAAGATTCCAGGTGCAATGTGATTTATGAGAGTGGCTAAATATTTTGAATGATAAAAGAACAACTGTGATAAAGGTAATAATAGCAATAATGCCAATAACCAAAGGTGGGGATGAGACGCGTGTGAAAGGCTAAAAAGGGAACGGTGACTATTAAAAAGACCATCAAGACCAAAGCAAACTTTGCAAATGACATAAGCCAAGCCATCATCACTGTTTAGACCTTTTACTTTTAATTATTGCTTGCAAAAGATGCCTCCATTTGGATTATTAGAGGCCAAGAGGGGCTAATCTGCATTCTGTAAAAACCAAAACTTTTTTTAATGGAAGCTTCTTCAAGAATATTCCTTTAGTCCCTTCTTTTTACATTACCAGGAGACAAAACAAGAACAAGGGTAAAAACTAGAAAAATAAAAATTGTCACAAAAAAACCTCACATAAACTCTGGTCCCACTAGGGGAACCCCATGTTACCCAAAATTGTAGGATAAGCATTGTGAAAGTGCTGACATGCATTGTGTTATTTGTGAAAAACTGAAATGAAAATTGGACAGATAAATTAAGAAATAGCAGGACAGTACAGAACAGCTTTTTGTGTTGGATCTGAAGTCTAAGTGGATATGTTGGTATGCACTTCAAGTATTTAGTTGTCACCAGAAGAACATAATTAATTAATGCAAATCCAACCAGAGTAATAAAGGGCCACCAGTGTAGGATAAGCAAACAACTGAGAAGTATTTATTGCAGTGGCCATTTTCACCAAATAATGAGGTTAGTAATTGATAATTAGATATAATACATGTGGATAAAATTAATTTGATGCAAAATGGAGTAACTAGACATATAATCTATCAGAGATTACTACCAAGTCTGCTAAAGCTGCATGTTCACGTTTTTGTTCATTTTTGTGGTATCTTATCTTATCTCGTTATCATATGACTGAAGTGAGCACTCACCCTTTTATATCTGCTAGTAGTTGTTGCATAAATAACCTCAGAATGGCACTGTATATATATCAGTGTAGATTTGCCATGTGTAGAGAATATAGATAGATCTTACAAGCTTGGAAGTTGGAAGGTTAGGGTAGGTAAATGCCATTTGAAGATATTTAATTTTAGGAATAAATGGAAGATTCACCAGAAGAGATTAATGGCAATTTTTTTGGCAAAAAATAAATACTATACTATATAGTATATGATATAAGTATAACAGATGTGTTTCTCCAGTTAAATAAGTTACTATAAGTTATTCTTTAATAAGAATGGAAATAAAATAGAGGCTACATTTTGGATATGGAATTACACCAAACATATATATTTTAAGTAAAATATAAATTAAGGCATAACTGTTACTTTATGTATATAGTCATGAATTTAAACTAGTTACTAATTGTGTCATTTGATTTCACCAATAGAAATAAATTACAATGTGTTTAAGTAAAGAATGAACATTGAAAAAAATTATAACTTTAGAGAAAGGAAAACAAAAAAAAGAAAAGAAAGAAAAAAAAAGAGAAAAAAGTTAAAAGATATCAATGTTTAAATATCCATATTAAAACAAATGTTCGTAAATATGTAAAAGAAAGTTTCACCGTGTATTTACAATATTAATGAAAATAATAAAAGTTAAAAAAAGATTTTAAAATAGTGTAATTCATATATTTTAAAAATTAAAAAATATATATCAAAAGGGAGACATAAATATGAGTGGGAGGGGCTCTAAAACAAAAATCTCTCCCTCTTCTGTCCCTTTCAAAATTTTGAATTAAACATGTAAAACTAAAAAAAAAATCCCCTCTTCTTTCCTTTTCTTTCAACGCAATATAAGAAAATATTACTAAAATCTTTAAGACTCGTTAAAAATATAATTAATTATTAAAAATATATAATAAATTTAATTTTTAAAAGTAAGTTATGAGATAACTTTGGAAAAAATTAGGGATTCTTTTTCTTAAAAACGGGTCATTTAATTTGTCTAGTTTGTCATTATCATGGCTTTGTCTCCTAATTATCAATCATTTGTTGTTTTCATTAATTAGCCTTGTCTGACCAATTTAAAATCTATTGGAGTATTTAGTACCTAAATGTTTAAAAAATAATTTATTTATTTATAAAATATCAAATACCATAAATATTACCTGTTAATTTTTTAAGCATTTTATTCATGGGAAAGTATGTTTATTACCTATTATGCTTCTTAAATATTGTACGCATTATTTTCTTTCTTTGATTCTTTATAATTATACAAATGAAAAATATACACGAGTTAATATGATTAATTACGAACAATATATAGATAATATTAATAATATTGTTAGTTCAGTGAAAGAACTTTTTGAAAAATAAAGTTAATAATGTCTTCAAAAAAGTTAAATGGACTATTTAATTGGACTGACTAAATTAAATAGAAAATTATTGTGATATACTTTGATGAATTCTATATTTTATGAAGTTCAAAAATTAGATAAATATGTATCAGTTCAGATAAATTTGGGCAAACCGTGATTCTAAGAATAATGTAAAATAAACATAAACCCTAAACCCTAAAATTATGAGTAATTCAAAAAATAATATATATATATATAAAAGTCTTTTAAAAGAATTGAGTTACAAAGTGAGTTTTACACGCAAATTGACCAACCTTAACCTGGGATCTTCAACATGTAGTTTTATATTAAACTAATGTGAAATTTGATGAACAATGATACAAGTAATTGCGACATTTTTCAAACTGAAAGAGCTACACATACCTTTATTCTTTAGAGTTGATATAGATGTTTCTTTGAGAACAATGAAAGGTATTTTAGCTTGCTTGAAGATGGTTAAAAGAAAAAGAAAGAAAAAAAGGTGTGTGATGGCTTTTGTAACAGTAGTGTGATGAACACTGGTAGATCTGGCATTGTTGCATGTGAGACTAGGTTGGCCCGACAACCTAAAATCTTGACAGACACCGTCTTAGCTGGGTTTCAACAATTGATTTGAAGTATGAATGAAAGTGTGCATCACTGTGTAGAAGCTGTTCTTGTTTGCCCATTCTAATCTCTGTCTCATGTTTGGTGTATGCCTCAATCATGTGTGCCACAGCCACTGCCTAATTCATTTTCTCACCTTTATCTTCCATCAATCATCACTTCTTTTCTACACTAAACTACTGTAGTTACAATCCAAAAAGTTATAAATTAAGGAACAGAAAAATGTTTAAGACACATTCTTAGTATTTGAAGTAATAAATGATAATTTAATTTTAACCCTAGATATAGTAATTGTTATCCCAACCTTATTGACTACTGCTCCAAAGAAGCATAACTTTCATTACGGTGACATGTGAATACTAAATGTCCTCATGCCAAAAGATATTATTCTTATCTTAAGGTAAGAGGAAAATCTGTAAGACAATTTTTTATGAATTCTTGTGATGCTCAAAGGAAAATGGCAAAAAAAGTATTCGTGATGAGAAGATTTTAAAGGAAACTAACCAACCACACACGGAGAAAGGCTCCTATAACATTAAGAAATTTGGAAGTATGAATCTAATGTTTCAAAGGTTATCATTAATATAGAGTGACAAAAATTAAGTAGACCAAATTATTATATGGTGACATTGAGATGTTACGTTTTTAAGTATAAAGACTAATAACCATAGCTTTTAATTTTATTGCAAATATTCGATACAAACAATTACTAAAAGAATCAAGATCACCAATTCCATTTTCAATAAGATAATTAATCAGTTTGGCTAAATCATAATAAAAAAGTTTGATTCTAACCGCTTGATCGTCATATCGATTAAATATAAAGTTGTAAATATAAAGTTGGAAGGCTAAGTTAAATGTTTAGTTTTCTTTTTAATAAATTATATGACAAACTCAAAAATTAAGTCTCTAGTGGGGCAACTGAATTAAATTTCACACTATTCTGTCTTTTTTTCAATATTCTATAAAGTCATATTTATAATTAATTAAAATAATATTAATAAAAAAAACACATCACGTAGCCAGCAGCCTTTGTTTTGAAGAGAACCGCAGACAGAGCACGAGGTAGAGGACATAGATGCCACAACAAACCTTTAATTATATCTAATATCATGTATTCATTCTTTCCTACATTGTTCTTACTCCTCCTCTCTGCACGTGTTCATGCGCATGCACGTAGGACACCCTACATAAGATGTTCACAATCTAATCATCATTTTCTTCTAATTTTAACCTTAATTAACACTTTTTACATGTTAATTTAAACTTGATAGTGTTGAAATCATTTTATATAGTCAATCACCAACACGTGTAGATAAAAAATGTTAAGGCACTTAGCACTATGAGATTGTTCTACGTTTGGTAGCCTTTCATTCTCTAATCCTAGTGAGGCCAAATTTTCTTTAATTAATTTGGTTGCCTTTTGGGATTAAAACAAACAAACTTTATATGAGAGTGTATTCTGAGAAATGGTAGTTGCATATCTTTCGATATTTTCTTTCTCACCTACTCTTATTTATTAGCTGAAATTTGTGTGGCTCATTCTTACTCTCTATTTTAGCCAATTTCATTTTCAAATTACTACTTTTATACATCCACAACAAGTACTACTCATATAATAATTAATTAATTTCACATTTTAGTAGAATTGTGATGTGTTATTTAAATTAATTATAAAAATTTAAAATATAATATTCTTATTAAAAATGACAGTGTTCTCAATAATTGAGTTAAAAGGCCGTTAATTAAATATATTGAGACTTAGATTTCATTGAAATATAAAAAGTTTCAATTATAATTTTAATCCAGTAATGCATTAACAATATTTTCCGTGCGAAGTTTAACAGCTAAAAAAAATCTACGATTAGTTTAAAGCTTTCTAACAATGAGGAAACGAAAAATAATTTGTACAAAATGTTAAAAAATTAAAGAAATATACATTCTTGATGGCCTTATAAAATTGAAACGAAATGTAAATAAAATATGGATTATAAATTCACAACAAAAATCAAAAGACATATGATAAGAAGAGTTAAATAAACTTTAACATTCATGTTTAACAAAATTAAAGCCTAAAAGAGTATTGAAAATAAGCTTTTTATTTTTCTAATACCCTGTCAACCTTTTTAAGGATAAGGCCTCCCATATTTTTCAAATAATTGAAAGATTATTTAATCTTCTACGTACAACTTTGGACTTGGAGTGTGTTTTGCGACTTCAACACTCATTTTCCCACATCGCATAAACAACTTAACCGTGAAATTTACGCATTCCAATTCATTGCCTGTAAAATCACACTTTTTCACATCATTTTATTTATGGGAAACTTTCTTTGATCTTATTTGGCAATGTTTAATAAATAAGTTTTTCTTACTAGATTCTTCTTTTTTTTGAAATAATGTTTGGTGTAACATTTTTTTTAAATACTAATATTTAAACTTCTATATATATTTTTTAATTTTTAAATTATTGATTTTTTTTTTAATATTTTCTATACAAGTTCAAATTATATTATATTTTTTTTCTTATTCATCCATAACGTTTGTATTATTTATTTGCATGAGACCGAATTTTCTTACTTTTACCTTTTTATTACACAACATATTGATATTCATAAATAGTATTTTTCCTACTTTACTATTCATTTGTTATATTTTATAGTACGCTACCTATTTTAAAGATTACGTCATTTCCAATGTTTATTTTTATTATTTTGATATTCGACTTCAAGATATTAAAACTGATATTAATACCTAATATTTGTTATATTATGCTATTTTTTTTACCATTACATACTACATTATTTTCTCATCTTTTCCACCATGAATTATGCTGTTATTGGGCCTATTAACCCGATTTCTCTTTTACATGTAAATTATTGCTATTGGGCCTATGTTGTTTCCCTCTTTTTTAATAAATATGGACACTGTACACTTCCTATTTGAAGTGTTCACAGTACGCATTTATTATGCATAATTACAAACCAAAACACTTGATAAGTGTCAAAATGGCGTATAAATTATCACCAAATATAAGGGCAAAAAAATAGACCGCTTACAAAATTCTGGTAAGCATTTGAATAATAAAAGTACAATTATTTTACTCAATTCTGAATATCATGTGAGTATTACTACATCAGAGGCTCAGACTATGTGAGCCTGCAATTACTGTAAAATTATAAGAAAAAAAATTAACTACACTATCAGTCCTTACAATCAAGTAAATAAAAGTAAAGAAACAATTCATGTAACTGTTAGTTTGCACCGCAACTTATCAATATCACTTCTATTTACGATGAGCCTCCACATCAGGTGCAAGCTTCATCGTCTTACTTCTTTTCTGCTGATATTTGGCAAACGAATACCACACACCGCCAGCTGAATTGATAACCAATCCAGTCACATTCAAAGCATGGACTTGAACACCACCCAGTAAAAAGAAACCAAGGGTCTGAAGAAGCAACCATCAACGGGTTTAATGCTTGCAGTTAAAACTAGATATAAATGAACATAAAGGGTATGCAAGCAAATTAAACTACCAAAAAAAAAAAAAGATGGATAGATATGCATATGTGTGAATGTGACCTGCTGTGACAGATTTTCTATGGCAAACTCATAATCACTCATAGCTTACCGTGGAAACAACCCCTTTGAGAACGCCAACAATAGTTGTAGTTAAGGCTGAATTAACAATTGTACACAAGAACATGGTGAAGTTGAGAACAATGCCCATCACCAATGAAAGAATAAGAACCATCAAAAATGAAAAAGAATAACTCTGCAAAGGAAAACAAAATATTAGCTTTGGCGTCACTTTATAACTAAATAAAACATGATACAGCTTTGCCATATAATTAAATACTGCAGATTTTTAGCTTTTCCAGAATATGTCGCAAGCTATGGCTCCAGCTGTCAACCATCAAAACGGCGTTTTTATGATCCTTCCACAAAATGATTACTAAGAATACACTTTGTCAGCACTTTAAAGTGAATCAAGTAATCTATTGATTTAATTTACAGTTGTAAAACATCTGATATATAAAAGGTCAATTGTTTTATGAAAGCAAAACGGACCCAGATCCTGCCAAAATCAAAAGTTGCTGCTTTGTCTTGTTTTCCACCATACATCAAGTGATCTTAACCTCACACCGGCCCCGTTCTTTTTCCTAGTTTGTAGAAACATGCCCAATCCTAAGAAACTCAAAAGTCACATGCCCAATGGACCAATACATAGAAAATTTGCACAAAACTAATAAGCAGACAATATCAGTAAGAGGAAGGAAATATTAGTGCATACATAATTTATTTTTAATTATCCAACAACATAGAAAAACTATCATTAGTAAATGAACAATTTTGCTGTTCGGGATTAAATATAGCTATCACTGAGGCATTTACCATTTCCCTGTGAAATAGTTGGATTTATTTGATTGTATATATAAACAGATAAGATTTAAAAATGTCCAAGCATTCAATTCATTCTAGCATAATCATGAATCGATCCAAATACCAAGAACCAGGTTAAGATTCTGACCTTTGCAAATAATAAAGATAAAGAATTTGGGAATTCCCCAGTGACTATGATGAGAAACATCAAAAATGGAAGAGATAAAAAGCTGTTATAGAACATGATTTCCAATGATGAAAGTCCATCCTCGGCACCAGATTTTTCCACCAGCACAAGGTACATGGTCTGCATATATGAGTAAGCAGCACTATGAACAAACAGTGCAAAATTACAGTGTCGATTCATTATAAAATTAAGATTTAAGAACAATGATACATCAGCATATCACCTGAAAAAAAACGGAAACAAAAGCCATGCTATACCCAAAAAGATCAAAGGAAAAGTCTCCAAGGGCAGCAATGAGACATCCAGCAGCAATCAACATAACTGAAAGAACCACCTGAAATTTGACAGAAAATTAGATATATTAAGATTTATCAGCTCAAGAGTGGAAAGAACGAAATGCTACCAATCATTATAATTCACACCCAAGGCTAATCAACTGTGGCATTAGACCCGCATACACTTTATATTGTACAAGAAAATGAACAAAGCTTTACATACTGTTCATTGTTAATAAGCTACCATACCCAATTTTAGAGTCCACCAACTATCAGTATTTCCACAAGAAGATCAAAGTTTATTCTTGTTTCCTGCACTACCTAATTGTTAACAACATTTAAATTCCGTTACCAATGGTTCGTCTCCCTTTTCTAAAAAAAACACTCTTGTTGCAACTTAGCTCAACCAATAACTTTCACATTCTGTAATTCACATAGCTACACTATTTTGATAACGTGACAGAATGAATAAAACCCCAAATAACAACCGATACCTGAGCCGTAGGTCTCCCCTTTCCTGAGAAGTACCCGGCAATAAGTACAGCAAGTGGCGTAAGCCTCTTGATCGCAATATACATTGGGATATTGACTCCTTTCAAACTGGCCAAAGCAAAAGCCACATTGGCATTATAGAAGATTGAAAGCGGGAGCAGTCGCTTGGCCGTTGTCATATCCAGTCCTCTTGCCGTCGTGTATCCCATATTTCTACCAACGTGAATAAGCAAAGAGGTAGCCAATTGCTGAAAAACACAAACGCCGTCACTAACATTGGTAAACAAAAATCCAACAACAATAAACAGAATCTGTTATTTTGTCAGCAAAGTCAATACCTGCAAAGTGAGAAGAGTCATGGAATATGCATACTGCATAAGAACAGCCTTGTTGATAAAAACCATAGCCATGGAGGCAAGTCCATATGCCACAGCCGATAACAAACTACGTGAAAACAAAATCTCAGTCATGGAAGCTATTATCTACCCTTCAATATTCACAATTTTTAAGAGCAAAATTCAGCGATCGAATGCTAATACACAAGTAGTAATTGAGGCAGTGTGAGAGACGCTTATTGAAAAGGAGAATCGAATTGAGCGAAAGAATGAGGAAAAAGAGAAGCATGTGGAAAACCTTGACAAGGAGCTGGTTTCTGCATCTGCACGGATCTCCATGAGTAACGAATGGCGAAAACGAGATCCAATAAATCAAAGATTAAGAACAGAACAGAGCCTGGAGAAAATAAATAAAGCAATTAAATATATAATTAGGATTGTAAATAGAATAATAATTGAGATGGGCGAGGTTACATGGTGTCTGCGGGTGAAGAGAAAGGTGAAAGGATGAGGAAATAGGAAAAAAGAGAAGAAAGAGACAAAGTGAGAGAAGAAAAAATAAAAAAAGTGACACAGCTGGCGTAGAATGGCGTTTCATGTTCGCAGTTGACATGCACCAAACTTCTTCATCTCATTCCATCACTGTCACTCACCAATCCCTATACAAAAATGTGAAAAAAAAAATTAAAAAAATAGTGAAATTTATGAAGTAAATAAATTACTAGTTAAAATTATAATAGTAAATTACATTAAATAACTTCCAATGTCTATGACTCACTAATTTCATACGTTATTTTTTAAAAAGTTAAATAAACACTAATTCTAAACTATGAGAAGCATTCACGAACTAACGCTTTTTTCAAAGTCAAACTAGTTATTAATATGCTAATTAGTTAATATTTTTTATATATTAAAAGTTTGGGTAACTTTTAACATTACATGTAATGAAAATAATATAAATAAATTTTGACGATTACTAATGAGTTTCATTCTATTGTATTAGGTTGAATAGTCATTTACATCGTTAGAAACATATTATCTTCTATCTAGTTTTTAAAATATAATATTTTATTATTTATATCAATTTTGGAATTAGTGAGTTTTATTAATTTAATTTTTTTATATGACATATTAAGAGAGACTCTCACATTATTTTTTACTATTTTTTAAGTGAATAAAGTATAATAAAAAAAGTAGTCTTTAATGGTAAAAATGTCTTTTACATTTTCTTTTCATTAAAGAAAATTTATTTTCCATTTTTGTTCTTCTTTCCTTTTCATGCTTACGTCTTTTCTTCTACTTCATTTTTTCAATATTTTTCTTCGTCTCTGGAAGCTAAGGTTCCAGGTATAAATTCCATCAAATAACAAAATGTTATTTTTATTTCAATTTAGTTTTCGTGTGTACTTATTAACATTTAATTTAATCCTTATAAGGCTATAGTTATTTTTCTCATCCAATTGTATCAAATTTCAAAATATATAAATGTGACGGAGATAAAGATTAAGAATAAGGAAGAAGACGAGTACAATAAATTTAGTAACTTGCTATAGGCTAAATTTTTAAAAAAATAAATAAAAATATGAAAAAGAAGTGACATATACGTAGAAATAGAAACTAAAAAAAAAGGAAAAGATAAAAATGACAAAAAAAGAAAGAAGAAGGAGAAAATGAAAGAGGGTGAAAAAGAAAAAAAAAATAAGAACTAGACACGAAAAGAAAAATAATAAACTTATTAGAGCATTACAAATTAAATTTAATGTTATAGTTTAGTTTAATTTATCTCAGTCCTGTAGAATATATAGTTAGATTTGACAAATCACACAAAAATTAGTTCATTTCTTCATAGAGACTGATGTGAATAATAAAGAAACGATTTTTGAATTTCAATACACCCAAAAATAAAATAGGACACACTAAATATTTTAAAGATCTAAAAGATATTTAACCAATAAACTTTTATCATAAAAGGTTTGCATGATGAGTGAATTATATTATTTTTAACATGACTTTCTAAATCATTTATTATAAAAATGAAAAAAATTAATATCATAATTTAATATTAGCATAAAAGAACTTTACATGGTGAGTGCATTGCATTATAAAAAAGGCTAACATAATTTTTTTTCTCTTGCCATTCCATTCTTCATATTTTGATCTCACAGCAAAAAAAAATGTTTTTGATGATTTAACTTTATATTGTAATTATCCAAAACATTATTTTGTCAAACTAAAATCAATATAGTTAATGTTTTCATTTTAAAATAAATGGTTTTGATATAATAGGTGCTGTAAACCATCACAATGGTTTATAGCAAAATATTATCATTATATTTAACTTTATATATTCATTATCCAATGTTATTTTGTCAAACTAAAATCAATATAGTCAATATTTTCATTTTAAAATAAATGGTTTTGATATAATAGGTGCTATAAACCATCACAATGCTTACATTAGTTATTAAAACACATTAAGTTATAAATTTTTTAATTTAAATATAATGACATTTTTTTTACATTAATGGTATAATAAAGAGTAAAAATTATCACAAATTTAATTTAATTATATTTAAAATAAGTTTTCATGGCATACCTCCAAGAATGATTAGAGTAATTACACTATCATTGTTATAATGATACTTTCAATACTCAACTTCACTTTCATATTCCGTCTTACCAACATCATTAGACCTAAAATTCTTCCTTAGGTTTTTCTTCTTTTATATTTCAGACAATCTAAATTAACTTTACAATCACTCAAAACAATTTTTTTTTTCAAATTTTGACATAGATAATAAGAGGAATTGACTAATCTTTAGAAATTAGAGTGAGAGGGATTGAAATTCTAATAATTGTGGGATTTTGCATATTTGGAATTGGATTTTGTTAATGAATTTATGTTTGCATATGTGAGTGTTTAGTAGGTCTATTTTTGTATTTGGATCATGCATATATTTTTTAGAGTTTTTGCATCACTTGGACTGGTTTTTTGTGTTTGAAACTTCAACAATAATTATATTATTTTAAGGAAAAAATAAAACATGTAATGACAAAACCTCTTATAATAAAAATATTATCAATGTTTATTTTAAATAATAAAAACCAATTTCATTTATGTTTAAAACTTAAATGTCCAAATGATAATTTTGAATACAACAAATAAAAAATAATAATTATTGTAGAACTATAATACATACATATATATATATATATATATATATATATATATATATATATATTTTTTTTTTTTTTTTAAAAAAAAGTATTTTTTTTTTTTATATTATGTAATTTTTTTTTTAAAAAAAAATTTTTTTTTTTAAAAAAAATTAAAAAACACTTTTTTAAAATAACATTATTTTTTTTTAAATTGAG
>Ga0099825_1008538_pt1 | contig 12077 bp, 10 predicted proteins | sample SiratroredBW_FD_76838 | JGI IMG/M metagenome (GOLD analysis project Ga0099825, IMG submission 76838) | Root nodule microbial communities of legume samples collected from California, USA - Siratro red BW | ecosystem: Host-associated > Plants > Roots > Nodule | place: USA: California | collected...
ACAATCTCTATATATATAATATAAAAAAAATATATAATAAAAATATATTTCACAAATAAAAAAAAAAAATATATATATATATATATATATATATATATATATATATATATATATATATATATATATATATATTAATGCACAATATTGGAGATTGTATTGTGATATATATATATATTGTAAGGATTAATTATTGTGCTGGAATATAATTATTTGAAATAAACTAAACATTAATTCTTAAATTTAATGCATGCTTACATTTTAATTAATTTAAGTGTGTATTTAAGGTATACATGTCAAGTAGAATAACTAATTTTATTTGCAAGGGAAGTGTGACCATTCTGTTTAAGTTAATCAGCTAGAAAAAATATTATTTATAGAATGGTGGAGAGATTACTAAATGTGAGAGGTAAAAAAAAATTATAAACCATTTCATTTTATTTGACAGAAAATAAGTTTTTTCTTTCTGCAAAATTTATTCCCTCTTCTTTACTTTTTTCATTCTTATAAATCCAAATAATGTTAAATAATAGATTTTTGCATAGACAATTCAATGAATATATATATTAAATTTATGAACAAACATGCATATAAAAACAGTTGTAAAATATTACCTATAAATGTTATAAAGAACAAATGTAATTTCTCATCAAAATAATTTCAGAGGCTCATTTCTTACCTATTATAAAACCAATAATAAAAATAAAAAAAAGGATAAAAATGTGTAAAAAATAATTATAAAATATAATGCACATTATTAACTGTTTAAATTTACACACATAAGAATATATAATAGTAAAAGTTGGTACAAGATTAGAAAGAAAATAACAAATGAAAGTTTACTGACGATGAGGAGGGGTGAATATAAAACCACAGAAGAACTATGTAAAAAGTAAAAAGGATTTGAATAATAAGTTAAGATTTGAAGAAGTATGGAGATGGTTTGGCTGAAAATTATTGGTGTGAGGAGAAGCACAATCCTCATTTGGTCCTGAAACAGGATGATAACAATGACAAGGATGGGCCATAGATGGGAAATGTGCCCGAGGATGGTCCCAAATTATTTCCTCCCGAAAATAAAAAAGAAGTAAATAACAGTATCATTTATTCACTTCCAAAATCGATAGCAGTAAATTGGTAAAAGAGAGAAAAGAAAACCCAATCATACGGTTTCCCAAAAAGCCCCGTTGAATCCATATCTACATTTAATTTTTATTCATATGCAGTAATTCAATCCAACTAAAGAAAAAAAATATCCAAACAAAAGAAAAAAGGTTGGATTATTTTTAGGTTGTCGAGTTTCAAAAGAAACAGCAATGTTACATAACACAGCGCAGCACAAAGACAACCTTAATTTTCATTTTCGGATAAATTATAAAACAAAAAAGAAATTAGAAAATCTAAAATCCCTGGAAGCCACGAAGTGTTAGAATTTCTTGTCATTGAAGGTACCCTTCTTTTGTTGCTTGACCCTCAATCAAAGACCCATCTTTTCCGTTTGGCGTAGGGAACTTCAGCACTGAAGCCCTAATCACCGTATCCATCCACCTCCCTATCACCCCTTTTGCTCCTTCACCTCCAACATGGGTCGCGAAACTGTGTTCCTTCCAGCCCCACCAACCACTGCCACCACTACAGTGAATCCAGTGGCAGCACCAGCTGCACCACCTACTTCCCTTGCTCCTGGTTTCAGGTTCCACCCAACTGACGAGGAGCTTGTTATCTATTACCTGAAGCGCAAGGTTTCTGGCAAAAGCTTCCGATTTGATGCTATATCGGAAGTGGACATATACAGGAGCGAGCCCTGGGACCTAGCAGGTCACTCCCTTTCCCGAAATATTTAACCTTTCTCACTTTTCTTTGCTTAAATTTGGAATTTTTACTGTTTTATTTTTGTGGGGTGTGTGTTTTGTTTGGTGTCTCAGCTGCTTCACTCTAATGGATTTTCTGGGTACTCAGGTGTCTGATGTTTTTATTTTTGACTACTGTGAATGGTGGTGTGTTGAATGTTTGTTTAGATAAGTCGAGGTTGAAGACCAGAGACCAGGAGTGGTATTTTTTTAGTGCATTGGACAAGAAATATGGAAATGGTGGGAGGATGAACAGGGCTACCAGCAAGGGGTATTGGAAAGCCACTGGGAATGATAGGCCAGTGAAGCATGATCAAAGGACTGTGGGGTTGAAGAAAACTTTGGTGTTTCACAGTGGCCGAGCTCCTGATGGGAAGAGGACTAATTGGGTTATGCATGAGTACAGGCTTGTTGATGAGGAGCTAGAGAGGGCTGGGACTGGATCCTCTCAGCCTCAGGTGAGCTTATAGAATCAATTTTAGATATTGAAGCCTGAGATGACCCCCAAACTGTATGAATTTGTGCTGTTTCCATGCAGCAACTGGGGGTTCTACTTGTTTTCTTGTTGGTAACATAAGGGAGCTTAGCTTAGTTAATTTATGCGGTTCCCAACCAAAATTGTATATATGACACTTGGATGCAGGCTTTTGGACTTTGTTCTTTAGTAAATGTCGAAAGAATAGTTTGCTATGTAATGCACTATGGACATTGTTATTGTGTTACACATGGTTAATAATTTTTGTGCATTTCTCTTCTGGATGGAGAAGGATGCGTATGTTTTGTGTAGAGTATTTCACAAAAATAACATAGGACCTCCAAATGGACAACGATATGCACCCTTCGTTGAAGAAGAGTGGGATGATGCATCAGGAATGGTTCCAGGGGCAGAGCCAGTGCATAATGACTCTCCTGCCTACCAACCACGTGTTGAAGGCAACGGTGGTGTTTTATGCGCTGAAGGGAGAAATGGTGTTGTACAGGTTAGTTCCCTCTAGCTTTTCGGGTGTACATTCAATATTTGACATGTTATTAATGATTAATCTTTTGGATTTATGCTCGAATAAATTTGTTGATTCTTTACATTTAATTGATGCGCAACCGTTGAATCTTTATTTATAAAAAAACACTGTTATCAGTGGTGGATGGCAGAAGGCCAAAATTCCACCATGTAAACATGCTCCATTGCAGCAGCAGCAGCCTTTGGTACTGCTATAGCAGACCTCCCTTCACAAATTGCCTACGGTGATAGGCATACAATCTGCTGCACCATTCGACATGGTCCTACCATTCAAACCCTGGTAAAAAAATGATTGGATATATGAAAAGTTGATGATAACACTGACTTCAATGGTAAACACTTTTGGGGTTGGGCAGCTCTGTTGCATTTGTTAACCTTCCATGTTAAGGAGGATTTTATTCTCCAAATTCATTGCATCTTCTTCCTTGTTGCCATAATATGTAGGAAAAATCGATAACTGATCAGCTTCAATTTAATATGTCGGATTGTAAATGTTGTTGCAATAATAATGTTCCGCACGTTACTTTGATATTTTGTCCGTTCCCTTGGTGGATTCTTTGTCGTCTTTCGTATTAGACCGTTTTCTTCATTGTCGCTTTAATGCCTTCTTTTTCTTTTTGCATAAAAAAATTATATTAAGTTATAAGGTTTTTTCTTATTCTCTTATATATATATATTTATATATATATATATCAGTTGATTAAATTCCAATAAAATAATATCAATTGATTTAATGGATTTTGCTATTCCTTTTTCAATTGACCTAGATTTTGAGCATTGAAAATCAATCCATGCACTAATAAAATTTTAGTAGATAGTGTTGTTTGATTTTTAAATTGGAACAACTCTTTGTTTTTCTCTGTTCATTTAACTATAGCTTGAGTGACACAAATTTTCATCTTGAACGCGGAATGTTCATCGAGCTTTTTGAGACGAGTGACTGCTTTTTCAAACTTATGCATTCATCTTCACAGGAATCTCGCCAAATGAAAGCTTGCATTTTATAAATAAGTAAAGTTAGACAACGAAGTGTGACTCAGCTAGCAAATTACTGCTTACTATTGCCAGATTTCTAAGAGAGCTTTGAGAAAAATGCAATTACTTACCCAACATAATTTGTTTCCAAACGTGCACCAAACTCTGTTTTGGTTGCATGTGCTGTAAGTGCTTCAAATACCACTGGAACCTATAGTCAAAGTAGGAACCAGGAGATCCATAAAACATTATTTTTGCATTTACTTTGGACTTTGATGTTGAAATTCTTGATGCACAATTGTGGAAGTGGTGCTGTGGAAAAATGTGCTATTTAAGAGTCTGTGTAAGATCATGGTAGTCTTTAAACTACCAAATACCAAAGACAATGGGAATAAATGAGCCCTCATTTTAGAGTAGAGGGCTATTTTAGCTTCAAAAAAGGGTGAAAATGAAAGATCTTAAATTTGCGAGTACATTTGTAGGAAGTAATCTGTTTCACTGACTTTACTCTTCTTTGTGAAGGTGCAAACCCTTCCAAAGACAAAACAGATATGGTTGTCGCATTTGTCGAAGGCCATTAATTTAGTTGAGCATGTTGCTCCCATCAACACAATGATAAAGAAGTTGCAGCAAAAGTTCTAACAGCAAATGGTCATGGTCAGCAACCTAAATCCACAAGTTGGCCACAGAGGATGAATAAAGAGACCCATTTCGCACCATTTGAGTCAATGTCCAAATATTTTACTCTTCTTTGTGAGTACATTTGTAGGAAATAATCTGTTTCACTGACTATACTCTTCTTTGTGAAGGTGTGAACCCTTCCAAAGACAAAACAAGATATGGTTGTCACTTTTGTCCAAGGCCATTGATTTAGTTGGGCATGGTGTTGCCATCAACACAATGATGAAGATGCAGTGAAAGTTCTAACAGCAAATGGTCATGGTTCCGAATGCACAAATTGGCCATAGAGGATGAATAAAGAGACCCATTTTTCTCTGTTGGAGTCAATGTCCAAATATGTTTTAAAGTGGCAAAAATTCAGAGAATAACCTTTTTGGTTCTACCAGCAAGACCAACATTGAGAGTCCTAATTGTGAGTTTGTGACCAATAGGACCTCACCTTTTCAGTTTTGCATCCTTTGAAGTTTTATGGTTTCTTTATGAGGGTGTACCTATGTAGGAGTTACGTTGGGTCAGGAAAAGTGAACATTGAGGAGGAATTGTTCCTCGAGAGAAGGGCGAAACTCCATAAAAGTTTTGATACCATCTACAATTAGCACATTAAGGGCTTACGAGTTTGACTCTTGATAGATAATGTTTTTGTTGGTGGCACAATAAAGAAGCCTTAGGTATCTTGTCCTGAATATCATGAAACCAAGTTACCTAAATGACTTCAACAAACATGCGTGTTATGTGTTTGTGTTAGGAACCAAGGATTAATAAGAGGAAGAAAAGAAGGATTTTTATTTAAATTTTCTCCAAGGGTTTCCCCTTCACAAAGCATTTCTCCTTTAACAAAGAGCTAATGCTCAATCTACAAAAATGAACCTCCTTCCTCTTTCTCACAACAATGTAGTGCTTTTGCATAGTGTTCTACATATTATTCATATGACCTGCTAAACCTTGTTAGGATAGACTCTAATACAATCATAGACAGTAGACTTTGAACATAATCCAACTTCACAACTCAAACTCCTGAACATATTCACACTTGTGTTTTGACTCAATGCTGCCAATCTCTTATAGATCAAATCCTTTATTCAACCTCAAAACCTCCTTAATAGCATTGCAGTCAATTCCTCTCAAGAAGGATTCTTGGAAACCTTGCGCCAACATTGGTACCAATGTACTACATTTTCTTCCATATTGATGAATGCGAACATCAATTTCTTTACTGCTTCAGTTGTTGGGTTAAATGAATTTTCACCCTTGTGATGCAACCCATTGGGTCTTTCCTTTGAAGGTAGGTAACTCCACCTTCTTAACCTACGTGTGTGGAGCTTCTTCTGATTCATAGAAGGTCACCGTCCCCCTTTTCTTTTGTTGTATTCTTGTCGTTGTTCTCACCCACTTCAATTGCTAATGGCTTGTTTTTCCATCCATTTTTTGGGTATCTCCTTTTATGTCATTGATGTCTTCTACACTCTTCTTGTTTTTAGCAATGCATTCTACTTGACCATTGGTTGTCTTCTTTAGTTTTTCTATTGAGGATTCCAAAGTTGTGAATTCGGTTTCATCTTGATCCATTCCTCTCCAATTGGGATTAGGTAGGTCAGACCAATTTGTTGGGAACTAGGCATTGAATAGATTAAGAAAGGAAGACTTTATTGAAAAAAAAAATGAAAGAACAAGAGATAGGAGAACATTGTTTCCTCCCGGGGTTTCTCCTTCACCAAGGATTTCTTCTTTCACAAGAGGTAATGCTCAATCTACAAAAATGAACCTCCTTTCTCTTTCTTCTCACAATAGTGTATTTATTACTCACCTTTGCCTAACTGTGCTATACAAACTCTCTAATTGAAGGTACCTACTTAATTATTCAAACCTTACCTACCTTCATTGCAAGATGTTTTTTTGGCACATTCAATGTGCCCTTAGAAATGCAAACCATTATTAGTACCTTTGACCTCCTCTGTCGCCACATCATCTACGGTCAGTGGTGGATGTTGAAAAGGAATATTAGTGGTGCAAAAATTTGAAAAAAAAATATTTTTGTATTATTTATATTTCAAAAAAAAAAATTTGGGGCATACATATATTTATATGGGATCTACATTATTATTATTATCTAAAAAATGTATTTTTGCATGGAGACTTGGAGGAGCAGAGAGTGAGCACAGCAGAGAGTGAGCAGAACAGAGCAACTGAAACAAAGAGCAAGTGTTGTGATGTTGACAACAGTTAAACTAGTGGCGATGGGAGCGTGAGTGTATTGTGGCTGTTGGCTACAATAATGATAGTTGTTCAACAACAATGACAGTGTCAACATCAAAAAGTGCGTATGACTTATGAGTCTCCTTCGTTTCTGATTGGTGAATTATGGGAACCCTAGCAAAACAAAAGGGTCAAATGACACAAATGTTGGGCTTTGGTTTTGGGTCGGGTCAGGTCACTTTTTAACCAACAATATTGAACCCTATCTTCTCAAGACGGAAGGATCAACATGGTGCACAATCCTGTTATTCAGCCAGCAACATCGTGATTTTGTAGCAATCTGCTCCACCTCTCCTCAATTTGGCATTTGCATCAGCTCACGAGCTGCTCTGTACTCACAGGGTTGCGTAAGTTTGCGAGTTTACTCTCAATTTTCGCAACATTATCACTGTGAAAGACATCTATAATAGTAAATAAGACTCTCAATACTTCATGACATGTCTAGAGAGAGAAATTACCCATGGAAGCATGCATAAACATAGAATATGAATGGTTGATATAGATAGAAGATCTATCTTAGGATATTGCATTTTCTTAGTTGGAAACTTGATGACTTGGAGGTGTAAAAAGTAAAAATTGTGGTTGCATGATCGATGACAAAAGTAGAGTTTCAAGATTGAATGAAATAGTTGGTAGATGGATAATTTTAAACAAGGGATTTAGTTACATTAGGCTCCATCCCTATCGTCAAATTTCTATTTGTCATTGGGTTGATGGTCAATTGACGCTTAAGTTATATGGTCCTTCAAAGTGTTAGATCGTCCCGGCACTATGGCTTGTTGAATTGATCTTCTTGCTGGGTTCATAATTCATAATATTTTTCATGTCACTCAACTACGAAAACATGTAGGATTCCTACTAATATTCCTACCAGCACTGATGCAAGTTTTGGTTCACGTGAACCTGATTCTATTTTGGATAGGATGATTGTCAAGGGGAAGAATTGGACTGTGACTAGAGTTTTTGTAAAGTGGAAACATCAACATTCGGAGGATGCCATGTGGAAGTTTTATTATGATCCTTTGTGGAGATTTCCTTCCTTGCATCCTTGAGGTCAAATGTTTTCAAGGGTGGTTAATGATAGAAAAGAAAGGGTATATAGCAAATTGTAATAGTTGCGGGCTGGACCAACTGAATTTTTGTAGAGTGCATTACTTTAGTTACTCTTCAACTACATACAGGGAAAATAATTGAATAGTTGGGTAATCAATCATTCTTGTAACCAAATTTTGGTACCTCTGTTTCTGAATAAGAAAACTTCGGAATTCTTTCTTCTGAGAATTCCCTATTTCCTTACGTAGTTCTTCGATTGTGAGGAATTCCTAGAACTAAAATTCCTAGAAATATTGTAACACCCGTATCAGATTCTGTACAATTTTAATTTGTGATTTGGTCCTTATTTCTTTGATTAGGTTAGCCACATTTCCTCTCTTCTCTAATTACAAGTTGGGACTTGCATGTCTTTGTGCTGGGAGGTCAAGGGTCATGCCAAATAAAGACTTCTAAGGCTTTGGTACGGTGGTTGCTGAAAATCCAGGAATAAAGAAAACTTTAGATGAGACAAAATCTAAAGTGTTTGAGATGTGAAAGGCCATTGGTTGAATCCTGAGCTCACTATAATCGTTCTTTGGGTATATTGAAGAGGACTCTACAGTTTGTGTGTGTAATAAGGAAGGTTGTGGATCTGCGGGAATCATGTATTCTGAAGTATATTTGCTTTACTCCTAAGGATTCCACAGGACTGGAAATCTTGCAAACATCAATCATCTTCATCATTAGGTTCCTAGCACCCTTTTAAAACTGGTTTCTAGATTTAATTATATTCCTTATTTGATTTGATTAGGAGTCTAGTTCTGTTAACGAGTGTATGCTCTAGTCATACCGTATCATTACACGTCATATATCAATCAATATTATATTACTGTTCTCTTCGTCATTCCCTCTCTACCTATATTCCTGTAGTTTCAAAAGCTCCCGACATGGCAACATATATTAAAGTGAAACAGCCATAGTCACCTATCAATCTCAAATAACATTTGAATAGTTGGTTTTGTTATGTTCACTTATGTTAAACTCTATGAATTGCATCTCAGTTATTTATGTTACTTGGTATGATGGATCCTAGATACCTAAATAATGCAACTTGTGTTATGTTGTGATCTTCACTTTTTCACTTTCTCTACTATTGAGCATCTTGTTGAATTTACATTCATTCATACACGCTGTTATACTTCCTAATTGGAAACCATGAGAGTCCAAAAGCTTCTAACTACGTACATCTCTAGCTGAAGTATATTATTTGCAAAAGGCATGATATTGGCTACTGGAGATGTTATACAAGGACATCCAAAACTGAATTATAAAAATTAGAAAAGACAAAAGCTCTAAGTTGAAAGTAGGTGGAAACTTAATAGAGATATGGAAATTCTTTTTGACTTCACCATGTTTTGCATTCTAGTTTTAGCCTCACCTAGGGTGTGATGCATGCCATTGAATTCAAAATCATTTGGTTTTCCTCCTCTCACGATTGGAAGTTACTGTTATATATGGTGACATTTTTTATGGTTGGGATAATTTGGAATTGCTGGTTTAGCAACCTGTTCATGGTGCTGTTGGTTTTATTAGTAGAAGTTTTAGCTTCCACGTTTTTTGTGAACTTGACTCATCAAATATTTATTTCCAAGTATATGTTTTAGTAGTCTTTCTTGCTTCTTAAGATTTCCAGTTTTAACATTATTAAAAGACGAGTGACTCAAATGTGGATGGTGGAAGTTTATTTGTAATATCTTTCTGAGCATACGCTGTGTTTTGCAAAGAAATAGTTCTATGTTCTTATTATTACGTTACAGGACAATACCGCTTCTATTTTTTGAAGTCTTGATGTGTGGCAATTGTAGCAACCCTTCACTCTTCAAAATATTCAACGAGGATCTGAAATTTGATGATCTAAAGTTATTGATTCTATTTTATGTACTATTCACTGGCTTCACATTTGGTTGTGCTCTATTGCAGGACACTCTATCTAACAATAAAGCTGCGTTTGATGTGAACAAGCTTCCTATAGAAACTCAAAATCTTCTAGCTGTGTGCAAGAGGGAAAGCATGGCTGAGTATCCATCTCCTGAAAAGGATGATAATAATTGTAAGCAATTGGATGAGTACCCTTCACCTCAAACAGACAATCCAAAGCCTTTCTCTCTAATATACAAACGAAGGCGGCATAACTTGAATTCCAACAACTCTAATGTTTCTGGAGATTCAATCCGAACCAGCCAGGACCCGTGCTCCTCTACAATAACTACTGCAGCAACAGCACTCCCAACCACCACTGCTGGTGCTGCCACCGCCGCCACCAACACTGCACCGAAAAAACATTTTCTGTCTGCACTGGTGGAGTTTTCCCTGCAAGAGTCCCTTGAATCTAAGGAAAGTCTTGCTTTGACTAAGACACCGGATTTTGATGCTGAAAAGCTTGAGTCATCCATGCCTCCAAGCTCTGCCAAGTTCATCAAGAACTTGCAGAGTGAGGTTCATAAGCTTGCAGTGGAAAAGGAGACTATGAGGTTTGAGATGATGAGTGCTCAAGCCATGATTAACATTCTCCAGTCTCGAGTTGACATTCTCACCAAAGAAAATGAGGATTTGAAGAGGATGGCCCAAAATCCTTAGAAATTGGCAATGTCATGCCCTTGTATCAGTTTAAGCTAGTTACAGCTGAGTAATGAAGCTCGGTGTTCGGACATTTTATTTTTCTGAGTAAGAATTTTAGTTCGTTTCTATGGCTAAACTTGTCAGTGTTACAATTTGAAACTTGTCATTGTGTATCATATGACTTTCAATTTGCCATTGCCGTGACAGTGGCCATGCTAGTTCTTGTTTCTATGATTCAATAGATTAGCATCTCAATTTGAAAGCTGAAATTTTATGAGTGTTAAGGCACTTGCACAAATCATATTTGAAGTGATGAGAATGCTTTTTAACACCTTGTTCTCTTCATATTTTTCTCTTTTATGACATCACACGTATGTTAAGATTTTGAGAGCTTGACCTTAAATAGTTCACATATGATTTATGCATGTACGCAAGCTTGACCTTAAAAGTACACATGATTTATGCATGCACACAAAAAAACTAGTGAAAGTTATATATATTAAAATGAACTTTCTTTTCGTTAAAACAAGTCATCGAAGTGATCCCAACTACGACAGTCTACTTAGTTAAAAAGAGGATTTTTAAAGTTATTTTACCATATTCCTGAAGAGCATTTTTCATCATAATCTTCATAATTATTTTATAAAAGGAAAACATACGCTGATTCATATTTTTTGTTGTCTTTTTTTTTTTTACTTTTAAGTAATTTCAGCCACACATATAAATAATAACAAAAACAGCTTCTATGCAGCTTTAAACTTTAAAATAATAGTAAATATAAAGTAAAATAGAATACTCTTGGCTTTGCGTTAACTAACATTAATTAACACTACTGATAGTTAGTTGTGTTTTAATCAATTAGTTTAGAATTGGAAAAGTTCGACGTTTGTTCGTCATATATGCAAATAAGCCATCAGTTTGGTTTATAACTAGTTTGTAAATTACTGATATTCTTCCGTTTAGTATTGGAGTTTATATATTTCATTAACATTCAGACTAGTTTAAGTTTTTTTTTTTTTTTTAATATTAGAGGATGTCTTAGAATATTTTATTGTCATTACAAGTTTACTTATATAATTGTTTTATTGTAGACACTATTTAGATTAATGGTATTTTATTGTAGACAGTATTTAGATTAATGGCTCAAACTAGCTCATAAAATATCTTACCAAACACAAAATAATGATGGTTTATTGTTGTACATACTAAGCAAAACAAAATGAAAGCCACCAGAGTGAAAAAAAAAAAGAGAGCATTGATGAAACAAAATAGAGCAGACAGCCAAATAATATATATATATATATATATATTCATGTGAAAAAGAAGACAAAGAAGTAGCAAGAAAATACTCAGCTACGCACAGTAACACATATAAAGCTAAAACATTCAACCTGTTATTGCTAATTAACTCAAATGTTATTATTCATCCGGTTACTTGTCTTGATGCATATAGCACACAATATGAATGGCATAGACCAAATTATCAAGAAAACAAATTGCAATGCAGGGTCATCTCAAAGCATGAACCAGGAGCCAAAGTACCAATATGAAAACCAGATATGATTAAAAAAAAAAAAAAAAAAAAAAAAAAAAAAAAAAAAAAAATTGATTGATAAAGTTTTGATGGTGGGGGGGGAGAAAAAAAAAAAGAA
>Ga0099825_1008540_pt1 | contig 12076 bp, 9 predicted proteins | sample SiratroredBW_FD_76838 | JGI IMG/M metagenome (GOLD analysis project Ga0099825, IMG submission 76838) | Root nodule microbial communities of legume samples collected from California, USA - Siratro red BW | ecosystem: Host-associated > Plants > Roots > Nodule | place: USA: California | collected...
CAATTAATTAAAGGTACCGTCTTAAGACGGGCGTCGTAGGGTGCTGATACCTTCCCTACACGTAACCGACTCCCGAACCTTAATCTGTTTTTGCAGACTTATTTTTGGTTTTTCTATAGTTTTGCATAATAAACTATGGTGGCGACTCCCCTGTTTTTAAATCAAATTATTTTTTGTTCGCCATTCCACGTCATGATCCCGGTTGCGACAACAGGTTATCTTGGTTACATTTATATTTGGAAACACCTGCAAGACCATATTTCAAGCAATTATTTTCCTCTTTGTCATGCACCCTTTTGACGTGCGAGATAGATGTGAAATTGATGGGGTTCAGGTAATGTTCATTCATTCACGAGTTTACAGATTTTGTTTTCATGTAAACAAGGCCTAATTTGTCCCCCTTGTTTGCAAACAAATTTTAGATGGTGGTAGAAGAAATGAACATATTGAAAACCATATTTTTGAAATTTGATAATCATGAGGTGATGATCTCTAACAGTGTCCTTGCTACCAAGGCGATATATAATTATTACCGAAGTTCAAACATGTTAGATTGTACATGTAAGCACCCCAGTTGAAAAGATTTCAGTTATTAAACAAAGAATAAGCAGGTATGTGTTGATCAATAGTTTTCTTTTTGTTCTAAATGTGATGATATTCGAGTGCTTGAATAGTCACAATGCAACTACTGTGAAAACAAAAAGTAGCACTGGTATCCTTCACCTATTGTAGTAATCAAGGATTATCATGAATCAAACAAGGTGAAAATGGCTATCTGGCCCTACCATAAAATGAAATTTCAAGATCAGCGTGAAAGGTATATATGGAGATCCCTTTTGCTTGAAGAGTTGCTTAAGATTTTTAGGGAGCTCGACCAGAGTTACCAATGTGAGAGAGCTTTGCCTACCTCTTCTGAACAGCTTCCACCTAGTTGGTCAACAATTCCAAGCTGAGTAGAAGCAGATTCATGTAATTCATAGCCCGAGTTTTTCATGGTTTTTGCAGCTTGATCTTCTTGCATAAATCGCATCTAGTCATCTCGGTATATATACCGCACGCCGTCGCAAGCCACGCGCCTTGCGCAGCCATATTATTGGCCTACTACATTTAAAGGCAATGAGATTTGGAATTATTAACTAAACTTTGTGCACTAGAATCACATGTTATTATTCTTTGATAAAATGAGAAAAGCATCCTTGAAGAACTGCATGCGGCGGTGTGCGACATATATACAGGGATGACTTAATGTGATTTATGCAAGAAGACGAGGTTGCAAAAACCATGAATCTCTTTGAAGGAACATATGATTTTGGGAGAATAAGCAAAGTATCTTTGAAGAACAAGGTGGTGAGAATTAACTAACATAACATATAATATATGGCGTGCAGCGACGTGCGACGGAATGTGATATATGTACCGGGATCACTTGATGTGATTTATGTAAGAAGACGAAGCTGCAAAAACCATATAGAACTGGAGCTACGAATTATTTGTGGAAGTTGTGTAGTGATTACCTGATCACTACACAACTTCCACAAATAGGGGTCATTCCAAATATAATGCTTAGCATCACTCTTAATTTTATCAATCTGAGCTCTAGATGCTAAGGAGGAAAGACAGAAGCAACTAAAAAATTTACAATATTTGCAAACCAAGGGATTGGGTAAGAACAGAAACAGTCAACAAACTTTTATCCGAAAAATCATCTCGGATGGGTAGTGGATCTACATCCTTAGCTCTTTTAATCCTATTGAGATGGTTTGCTACCAAATTATGTGTTCCACTCAGGTCAAGGATGTCCAAGTCAAACTATTGGAGTAAGAGCATCCATCTTATCAATCGAGGCTTTGACTCAATCTTTTTCAACAGGTACTTCAGAGTTGCATGATCTGTAAACACAATAGCAGAAGAGCTAAGAAAATATGATCTAAAATTATGAAGAGCAAAAACAATAGCTAAAAGCTCTTTCTGTGGTAGTGTAGTTTGCTTGGGCAACATCTAAAGTCTTAGAAGCATAATATATCACTCGAGGTAGCTTATTAACTATAAGTGCTAGGACAACTCCAAGTGCATAATTTGAAGCACCACACATCAACTCGAAGGGGACTATCCAATCAGGTGCCTGAATGATAGGAGTAGTGGTTAATACTTTATTTAGATAGTCACTTTACACCCATCATAAAGAAAAACTCCACATCTTTTTGAAGCACGTTGGAAAGTGGAAGGGCCTTCTTGCATAAATCTATAATGAAGCGCCTGTAGAAACTTGCATGGCCAAGAAAAGAACGAACCTCTCACACACAAGAGGAGTTAGGTAACTGTGAAATAACAAATATTTTTGCAGAATCTACCTCTATGCCTTTCCTAGAGATAATATACCCTAAAATTATACCTTGTTCTACCATGAAATGACATTTCTCAAAATTAAGAACAAGATTAGTTTCAACGCATTTGTTAAGCACTCTATCCAAATTATCCAAGCATGTATCAAAAGAGGATTCATAAACACCTCTATGTAATTTTTAAGAAAATTAGTAAAAATACAAAGCATGCACTGCTGAAAAGTACAAGGGGCGTTGCATAGGCCAAAGGGCATCCTCCTATAGGCAAAAGTAACAAAGAGGTGGGTGAATGTGGTTTTTTCTTGATCTTCAAGAGCAATATAGATTTGAAAGTAACCAGAAAAACCATCTAGAAAGCAATAATGAGATTTACCTGCCAGACGCTAAAACATTTTATCAATGAACGGCAATGGAAAATGATATTTCTGTGTTGCTATATTCAGCCTCCGGTAGTTTATGCAGACTCTGCAACTGTTTTGCACTAAAGTTGGGATAAGCTCATCCCTTTCATTCTTTACAACAATGAGACTTATCTTCTTAGGAACCACATGAGTCGGGGCTCACCCACTGACTGCTAGAAATAGGATAAATGATCCCAGCTTGTAGAAGCTTGGTCACCTCCTTCTTCACTACATCTAGAATGATTGGGTTGAGTCTCTTTTGTGGCTGTCTCACTGGTTTAAATCCATCCTCCAATAATATTCTATACATATAGATGGATGGACTGATACTAGAAATGTCTGCCAAGGTCTAGTTGATGGCCTTTTTATGCTTTCTAAGCACGTTCAACAACTTCTCATCTTGAACAACCTCAAGAGAAGTAGACATAATCACTGACATATTCTCATCATCCTCAAAGTAAGCATACTTGAGGTTTTCTGGTAGAGGTTTCAGTTCTGGAGTGGGTGCTGGCTGAACATCAGAAAGAACCAGAGATGGGAGAAGAATGGGTTCCACAGCCTGTACCTCAACCTACAAGTCAGATTCATATGTACTTCCTGCAACATGGTTAGTGCATTCTGACTCTATAGAATCAATATCAAAAGGTACAACACCAAAGTCTAATCTAAAGTATCAGAAATACTCTCATAACAAAAATCAAATTCATGATCAAATTAAGTGCATAAGGACATAAAGAATGAAGGTCAGATAAAAAAGAATGTTTCTTATCATGCAAAGAATTAGAATCAAGAACATATTCATCAACAATATCATCAATAAGCTCAACACGAAAAACAGAATGATTTTTAGATGGATGTTTCATGGCATCAAGAATGTTAAAATGGGCAACATTATCACCAAATTCCATAGACAAAGTACCAGCATAAACATCAATCTTAGTTCGGGCTGTTTTAAAAATGGTCTGCCTAAAATGATTGGGACAGATCCATGGGAAAATCCCTTCTCCATATCAAGAACATAAAAAACAGCAGGAAAAATAAGTTCACCAACCCGAACCAAGAAATCCTCAATGAGACCTGTAGGGTGGGCAACACTTTTATTTGCCAACTGTATCACCACACTCGTAGGTTGCATAGGTCCAAAAGACAAAGATTTATAAATAGACAAAGGCATAACATTAATTAAAACACCCAAATCAAGCATGGTATTTTCAAATTTGCTATTCCCATTAACACAAGGTATACAGAAAGTACTTGGGTCCTTACATTTCTCTGGAATGTGAGGAACAAATTTACCTATCAACGCTTATGACCCTTCATCTTCCTCTTGTGTGTACACAACTCGTTCAAGAATTTTGTACATTTGAGAATCTGTTTGATGGCTTCAAGCAAGGGTATGTTCACCTCTACCTTCCTAAAGGTCTCCAAGATCTCCTTATCTACCTCTTCCGTCTTTTTGGTTGGAATTATTCTAGGAGGAAATGGAAGAGGAATGGGAGATTGCTACAAATCACCACTGGCAGAAGGTGCACTAGAAGAAGATCTATCGTTTCCAACTACATGATCATCTCATTGTTTCCTCAAAGACATATTTCTCTTTGTTGTCGCAATGTTATCCTCTTCCTCAAGTTCAGGTGCACGTGCAGGTGTAGATGCAGGTGCAGGTGCAGGAGTTGGAACATTAATATGTTTACCTGATCTTAATGTGATGGCACTGACATTCTTGGGATTCTGCACAGTTTGAGAAGGCAATCTATCTGAATTTTGCGATTGTGCCTAGTTAAGTTGAGTGGCTATCTGTCCCATCATATTTGTTAAACTCTTAATGGAAGCTCTTGTCTCTTGCTAGAATTGCAAATTTTGAAGAGTCATCTGCTTGACCAATTCCTCCAATGAAGGTTCAGAAATAGAAGTTTGAGGAATTGGTGGTGTAGGAGTTTCATTCTACTATCTCTGATATTGCTGCTGAATGGGCGGAGGCACATAAGGTCTACTTGGACCAGCAGAGTTCTGGAAAGGAGATGCTGATTGTTGTTGTTGTTGCTACTGTGGGGAGTTTGACCATCTAAGATTTGGGTGATTTCTCCAACCTAGATTGTACTTGCTGCTTGACAAGTCATAATTTTGCTGCTGTTGTGGTCTATTGTTGTAAATGTTTGCAGCATAGGCTTGAGGAGAATGAGTGTCAGAACCATCAGGTTACTACAAAGATGGACAAGAATCTGTATAATAATCATTTGAAGTGCAGATGTCACACACTCTCTTAACTTATGCAAATTTTTAATTAGCAACAAAATGTGTCATCTAGTTCACAATAGCATCAAGTTTGCTCTCTAGCTTCGTATTTGTGGACGATTCAACGCCCACATCGTGAACTCCTCTAACAACAGTGGCATCATTCCTAGCACTGAATTGCTAAGAATTAGAAGTCATCTTCTCAATCAAATGTCTAGCCTCAACAGACGTTATATCACCAAGGGCTCCACCACTTGCAGCATCAATCATACTTCTCTCCATGTTGTTCAGACCATCATAAAAATACTGAAGAAAGAGTTGCTCAGAAATCTAGTGATGAGGACAACTCGCACATAATTTCTTGAATCTCTCTCAGTACTCGTACAAGGTCTCTCCACCAAGCTGTCTGATGCTTGATATGTCTTTTCTGATAGTCGTGGTCGTAGATGCAGGAAATAATTTCTCCAAAAACATTCTTTTAAGGTCACCCTAGCCCATGATGGATCTAAGAGCAAGGTAATAAAGTCAGTCCTTTGTCGCTCCCTCTAGAGAATGTGAGAATGACTTCAAGAATATATGGTCTTCTAGGATATTTGGAGGCTTCATTGTGGAATAGACTATATGGAATTCCTTGAGATGTTTATGCAGAATTCACTTGCAAGACCATTGAACTTGGGCAACAAATGTATTAGTCCAGTCTTGAGAACGTATGGAACATCCTCATCAGAATACTGAATGCACAAGCTCTCATAAGTGAACTCAGGTGCAACCAGCTCCCAAAGAGTCCTCTCGCGAGGGCGAGGTGGAGAAGGTTGAGACATATTGTTCTCAGTATGAATAAAATCAGAATCAGCAGTGTGCAAAACATTTAAATTTGCAGACACAGAAGAAGAATGCTCAGAATTATTTAAACTAACACTATCTAAATGTAAAGATTCTAAAGATAAATTCCTAAAATGCTTAGCTAATATATGAAAGGTCCTATCTATCTCAATATCAAAGGGTTGCAGATCTCCTGGGTTACCTCTAGTCATGCACTATATGCAACATACCATGCATTTTATACATAAGCATACAAGGAGGTAAAACTGGAGGTATACTCAAATGAAGTCCAAATGAGCTAAAAATTTGTGAGCAACATCCTAAAATTATGAAAAGACAACACACAAAATTTTAGAGCAAACTTCAAAGGATAACTAAATTACCTGGTAAATGAAAGTTTAAAAAAATAAGACAATAAAACTTCAAAAATAAAAAATAAATAGAAAACAGCGTTTTTTTCAAAATCTAGTAGTCGCAAACTGGCTTTGCCGGTAAAAATTTTGTTGATCTTTTTTCTTCTACCCCAAAAGTATATAAAATATGTCTAATTCTGACAACCAGAACAAAAATTATGGTCGTTTTAAGTTTTACCAAAAAACAAATTTTTTTTAGCAACAATTACACAACAAATTATAACAAATCCCAATAAACAACATAACTCATGCAACAAAACTAATGCAGCAAGCAAAACAGAAATTAGCGTTACTCTACAGCAATAACTTGAAGTTCCCTTGTTGCACTTGCTACTCTATCCTTGATAGAGGAATTGTTGGTCCCCGACAACGACACCAAATTTGATCGAAATCGTATTCGGTCAAATAATTACACTTATATGTAGTACTAGAAAGTGACTCCTAGATCGTCTCCCAAAGACCTAGTTTTCTATCAAAGGATTAAACACAGAAAGAAAAGGGGGTTTCGTGAAATAATCAAAATTAATAAAATAAAAAACCCAACAAAATCGAATTAGATTTCCTTAACCAAATTAGATTACCCTCTTGGTTAGATTGCAGTCCCCTTATCACAGGATACAAAAATTCATGCTCAACTCACTGAACCCTAATTTCATCCCGAATTAATTAACTAAGCGATAATTAACATAAGTTTTACTTATGTAAATTAAGCATTTACATACATTATTCATTCCATCCCAACAACACGTGACTAACTTCATTAAGTATGAATAGAGACACGAATTTCATATTAACTGAAACATTAAGCATGAAACAGTAAAAACATTAAGCAAAAAAATAAAATGACGAAGAGAGCAAAAATAACACAACAACAACCTCAAAGCTTTATGGCAATCTGAATCAAAAGGATAACCTTATAAATTAGCCTTCCATTAAATTTGAATAAAGCAAACGAAGATTAAACGCACTATTGAATTAAAACAGAAAACGAACTTGAATTAAAATAGAGAATGAATTTGAATTGAACAAAACAGAACATACTTGCAGAGAAAAGAAAATAAATACAGAACCAGTTTTTTCAAAGAGAGAACGAATTGAATTTCAAAAGTAGAGAATAAAGAATTGTATGTTTCTTTGTTCACCGTCTGTAACAGGTGGCTAGACCTAAATAAGTGTTCAACACTAAACCTAATGGGCCCAAATTTATTTAATTATGGTCAACGAATAAAAACTAAAAATAAAAACTAATAATGTGGCTACTCCTTTTCAATTCTAGAATTAATTTCCAAGCCCAATAAAATTTCAAAGTTGTCCTGAAAATAATAATAAAATTAGCTTAGAAAATCTAAATTAAATAAAATTACGAATTTCTGGTAAATGAAACCCAAACAGTGAAATTGAAAAAATAATAGACAAGTAGCACAAATCACTAATCAAAATAGAAACATAAAGACAAGTAAATAAAGAAAAATAATGACTCATTACTCTCCTGATTTGAAGCCCAAACACAGTGTTGGCCGAGGGTAGTTCCCTCAAACTTGACTGAGTTTTAAATAGTTTAGAATTTTCCCTAAGTTATTATTTTACAGATATTGGAGACATAAACTATTGTTCCTCGACTTCCTCCAGGCAAATTTGTTTTACCCCTAGGTTAAATGCCATTCCCAACTGTTGTTTTCCCATCTCCTTAACTCCGCTAGTTTTATATTTTCAATTTGAAATAGCATACAGTCAAGGAAACATATTACTTAGTTTTATCATTAGTAAACCACTTTCTAATACAAAATTTAATGTTTATGTCATCATATTTTGACCACTTCACCCTATTTCCTAATCAATTTTCTAGGTTACCTTCCCCCAAAAGCTAGAGACAAATCTTTCCACCATCGTGACTAGTTTTTATATATTGTGTCCCCTTTTAGATTTTTCTATGAATCATATTTAGAATCTAACACCTCCTTCCATAATCTTTGGCTTTCCATACCCATTATCCATTTCTATTTAGCTAATAGGCTATATTGAACTTTCTTACATCTTTTATTTCCAGACCATCTTCCTCCTTAGATTTACGCATATTTTCGAATTTAACCTAACCTATCTTTCTACCCTTATAGTTCTAGCCCAAAGAAAGTCTCTTTGTAATTTTGTTATTGCTTTGCATACGCTTTTAAAGACTTTATAGAAAGATAGATTAAACAATGGTAAAGTGTGATTACTAACTTATTGAGACACACACGACCACCAGATGGGAAATTTCTTCCCTCCATCTTGAGAGTTAGCGATGATTTTACCTATAACTTATTTTCAAAAATATTTTTCCCCTTGGGTTCCCTCATATATTTATTCCTAGATATTTAGGAGGAAATTTCATGTAAATGCAATTTAAAATGAGGGATTATTGATACAAAGTCTCATTAGTAATTCCAATAGCTTCTATCTGACCACTAAAAAAAACCAAAATTACCGACGAGGCAAATTCCTCCAAAATATTTAAAATCAGTTGGTAAATTGATTGTATGTAACCGACATATAAATCCGTTGATAAATTAGAAAATATTAATATTATAGAAATCAACAAATATTAATTACAGATGAAGTTAAATCTATCGATAAATCTGTCGGTAATTAGCGACAGATAATATCCACGGTAAAATTCATCGGTGATAATATTTTACCAACAAATAAAATTTTATCAATAATAATCTATTGATATTTTAACTTTTTTTTTATAATGGACTTTTGTAAAAGTTAAACCAATACTAGATATTAATTCAAAGCTTCTCGAGATGTTTTTACAACCACTATATTTTGCTGCTAAGGTTTGCATATGAATATATCAAGTTTCAATCCATAAAATATAAAATAATAGGCTTTTTCATAACTTTACTATTGTCTCACTTTTCCTTTTTGTCTTAGTTTCATCGACTACTTAATTTGCTATCAAGTATACTATCAAGTAAGTCTCTACCTCTAAAAACACATATTCGGTATTATCTATAATTTTTTGGAAGTATTAATTTAATCCTATTAGCCAACACTTTAGACATATATGACATTACCTCATATATGGTTCCTATCATCGATCTAAATTTGTTCAAGCTCAAAATATTTTTCTATATTACAACCTTAAGGGATACAACCTATTTTTTGAATATGTTTGACAGCGTGCGAAACATCACTCTTGATAGTCCTCCAATTTTCTTTAATAAAACTGAAATTATATTCATTTGACTTGGGACAAATTTCACTTCACACGATCTTTTAGTTGCTTCACAACAGTGCAAGACAAGTTGCCTTGTAAATTAGCAAAACAAGTTCGAACATATAGGGTTGGATAGATTCTGCATAATGGTGTCGTACATCATTGCATTGATGGGAAACTATAGAGGACGTGTTGTGTAACGTTGAAGACTAAACATAATAAATTGTATAATTATTTTTGTAAAATGTCTAAAAGTCTAAGCATTTGTTAGAGTATTTGTTAGGGTGGGAAGGATTATATTTTTTTACAAGAGTATTTGTTGGAGTGGGAAGGATTATATTTTTTTAACGCGAGTCCTTAAGAACATTTTTAATTTTCTTAAGACAGTGTCGAAAGCCTGAGTTTTTTTGTTCTTTTAAGATTAGTGGCAGTTCAAACTTGTACTAACTCATACACAAATGTGTAAACAGTTTGAAAAATATTCCCATATTTATTTGTTCTTTATTATTTATATAGGCAAACACAACTACAACTTTATTTTACAAAATATTGGAGTCACAGGAGCTATACACACATTATAAACTTAAAAGATCTTAATCCCATAATATTTTTTTTAAATATGTTAACAATACATAAAATTATAAAATTTAAGACTCTAAATTTTAAATAAAATATGAAATTATAAGAATAAAATAATATTTTATAAATAATTAAATAAAATATTTTTTAGAGTATAGTTTCTATAACACTCTTGCTGGGGAGTAAAAATGGTAAAAAAAGTCTTAAAAGTAATGTGATACAGTAAAATTAATAAAAAAAAATTAAAATTTCATAAAATAACCTTTACCATGAGTATCTCAAATGCGAATGATAAGTTACTAGTAAATTTAAGATCTAAGTTTTTTTTTATAACTTCTCTGTGTTAACATAACAATAAATATAAGAAATATGACATTATTTAAAACTCCAGTTTATAAAAATAAAATAAAAATGTTATATATTTCTCTCAATAAGTAAATAAAATATTGATGAGAATGAAAACCATAAAATGTTATAATTCCAATGATAAAGATACAAGTTAAAAGTCTAAGAAAAATACTGATTACAATGAAAACCATAAAATGTTATCATTCCAATGATAAAGATACGTTAAAAGTCTAATAAAGTCATAATGTATAATTAATAAAAATTATATAATATTACAATTATATTTAATGCAGAGTCAATAAAAATTTATTCAAAGCATCCGTTAACAATTCCCAATTAAGAAATATATTTATTTTTGTCTATTTGGTGAAACTCTTTTCCACTATTTGAGTATATATAGGTAAATAATCGTGGTTGAATAACATATTCAAATAATCAATATGAGGTCTTTAAAATATTCTATTGTCAATGTGACATTTTTGTTAGCTTTTTTTACAGGTTAGAAATGATTTACTTTATTTTATCCTAAATATCTTGATTTTTTTTTATGAAATCAAATTTTTCACATGGTTAGTGGGGTTAGTTAATGTTTTATTTGAAAATTTCACTTGTCTTTGTTAATAGCATTTTTGTGATGCAGATTTGTATACGATGAAGACACAAGCAAGAGGAATTATTTATCAAGAACCATGTAATAGTGATAAGGAATGTCAAGCTGGATGTCGTAATCCAAATTGTGGTTGTTCAGTAATATGCATGGATCAAGTTTGTCAATGTCCACATGAATTTATTACATATGTTGTCAAACCACCACACAAAGTACCACCACCATACCAAGCACCACCACCACATCATACCAAGCCACCACACCATGTCAAGCCACCGCACCATCATCCTCGCCATCCACCAAAACATCAAACACCACCACCACACCATGCAATATCACCTTCCTCAAATTGAGTATTTTCAGATGCGATTTATCAATTTTGTAATCTTAGTTCTTAATAAAATATGATTGTTGCATATTTAATTTTGTTCTTATATTATATCAGACCTAATAATTTTGCTAGATTAGAATGTTTGATAAAGATAAATTTCAACTAAGAACTTTGAAGAGGAAATAATAAAATTAGATTTACATATAAAATAAAATCAATTTAACTTAATTTCCATAAAAGAAATATTTTTCTTAAAACTATCAAATTTTTACTTTCAATATATCTATATATTAATTTTAATTTGCGTACGAATATTTCTTTAATTATTTAAAAAAATAATCGTACTAACACAGTCTATTTCGTTTAATTTTAATTTTCAAATGAGAAGTATTTTAATGTTGCCATAATTATTTAAAAAACAAAATTAGAAAAACTAAACAGATAATTAAGTAACATTGTTCTTTTAGCTTGCCACAAATATATTTGACCAAAATTACTCAGAAATAATTAAATGTTTAACATTTATTACATTTTTTTTATACAAGAGGATGCAATTATAATCCTTGATTTAGAAATTAAGGGTTTAAAACTGTAAATTTTGTATAACAAATTCGGAAAATGTTGTAATTTAAACTGTAAATTTTCAAATCAATGGCTGAAACTGTATTTCATCCTCCAAACTTCACCAATTCATTGTATAAACATCAAATTCCTACCCTTCTTCACAATATGTACCATCTTAATTCATATTATCTTCATCTTGTGATAGCGTTCTCCTTCTAACAGACAGGATAAG
>Ga0099825_1008544_pt1 | contig 12073 bp, 4 predicted proteins | sample SiratroredBW_FD_76838 | JGI IMG/M metagenome (GOLD analysis project Ga0099825, IMG submission 76838) | Root nodule microbial communities of legume samples collected from California, USA - Siratro red BW | ecosystem: Host-associated > Plants > Roots > Nodule | place: USA: California | collected...
AAACTTTCAAATTAAATATAGTATTGAGATAAAATTATTTCTATAAATAATATATAATTTAATATATATATATATATATATATATATATATATATATATATATATTTGGTTACACGGACATATGTGAACTGAAGAAGATGATGTCTCTAGGTTCTGAAAAATATGTGAAATGAAATTAAAAATATTATGAATGACATTTTTTCAATACATTATTTTTATAATATATTTTCGTAATATCTGAACTTTTCAAAGGCAAAAGTAAAGTATTTTAGTATTTATAGAAATAGAAAACAAAAGCAGTGTATTATATTACAGTTAAAAAAAAAAGTTGTGGCTGAGATTAAATCGCTAGATACTCAATTCTCATCCAACTAAAGGATAATGTAGAAAGAAGTTTGGGTGTTTGACACGGCACTAATATCCTCCTTTTAAGTCAGTTTATTTCCGGCGTAAACACTGTATATAAAGAAAATCCAAAAAAATAAGAGTATAAATATTAAAAGTATAAAAAAATTATTATCCAATTTAAACTTTCTTTTTATATAAAGAAAAATTGTGTAAGAAATTTATTGATAATGAATTATATATAAAGACATAATCGATTAATTTCATATAATTGATTACGTTTTTATAAACAATAGATTATCTTTCGATATTTTTTAATATAATAGAATTTATTAATATGATATTAATAATTATTTAAACATAATAAAATAATTAATTAAAATAATAAATTAAATTAAATTAATTAACATAAATTCTTATATTCTATTATTTAATTTATTTTAATATATTTGTATTTTAAAATATAATTTTATCCATGAAAGTTTTATATTATTTTTATTTTAAATTTATTTTAATTCTAAATTATATTTAAATTTATTTTTTAATATATTTTTAAAAACATATTTTTATTTGTGAAATTTTTATATTACTTTTTTATTTAATTATAATTTTTATTTATATTTTAATATATTTTTATTCTTAAATCTAATTTTTATTTGTAAAAATTTTATAACAATTATGTTATTTTTATTAAAAATTTATTTTAACTTTAATTTCTATTTTCTAAAATTAATTTTTATAAAATCATTTTAAAATTTATTTTACAAATTACTAATTAAATATATTAATATACAAAAAAATTATTATATTATATCAATCAAATCAATTATAATTTTATATTTATTTTTTGTTAATTTAAGTAACATCACTTTCTACTATTTTTTTCCCCTTTTCACCCTCACAAGAATCCAAACAAAAGCCTTGCTTTCAAAGTTCTTATCTATCAATGACAAAACCTCCTATAACCTCATTTTTTTCAATCGAAAGTGTAGCTTGTTATATATAGTAAAAATTAATGCCATCATCACATATTTAAATTTAAATGTAAAAATTCCTTAAAATGTTGTAAAATTAACTAAAAGTTGTTGTCCTTCTCTCGATATTCTTTACTCTCTCTTTTTTAGTTCAGAAAACGAGTATATTCATGAGTACTTATTCTTAATTGACACTGAGAACATGGATGCTGTATTAAATAAGATTTGGAAAAGAAATAATATAGAAAAATTTGAAGGTTTGAAGGTAGAAGAAGCGTGATGAATGAGGGTGCATTTCACATGGGGTGTTATTGTTGTAACTTTGAAATGAAGTTGACAAGAAAGTCAGAAGTGAAAACAAAACAGGGAATAAGCGAGTAACAGATAAACCCATAGGGACAGAGTGGAGGTTGTGAACAGAGTCCTATCTACTACCCTGTCCCCACTCCAAATTCCCATTATTTCCATTTTTTGTTACACTTCCAATCTCTCACAACCAAAATTAAAGTGCCTTAAAACACATTTAGACTTAATTGTAGCCAAAGCAACTACAGTTAGGTCGCTGTTCTACGTTTTCATCTACAACTTCACTTTCTTATTCTTATGCAATGAAATACGTATAAGACATTCTTATACCACTGGAGCACATTTGCACATGCAACCCTTCAAAGCAAGAGACAGCATCTCTCAAACATGCATACGGAAAGACAATCATCACCTAATATTGCGTAGCCACTTATGTTTCTTTACTAATATATTTATTTCACTAAGTAGTCTAAGATTTTAATCTTAATCATGTTATATACCAATAAATAAAAAGAATTTTACTATTTTGTTGGGGAGACGTACTGTATAAATTTACAGATCATATATAATTGTGTGTAATCCTCTCTTTCGTTTTAGTTGCCCAATTAGACATAAACTCAAATTTCTTAGTTTCAAAAGGAATGCATAGTTGTTTGGTTACAGGAATCTAAGTCTAGCTCCTCATCACATGCACCTATCATTGGACCATTTGTATTATGCGAAAGTAGTTTTTAGTTCAACTATTAGTTTGGAAAACATGATTGAATAGAAAAATATGGAAAAATATTAAAGGGTGTAAGATTTAAAAGAAAAGTTATACCTAATTTGATTCTAAACTTGGTCATAAAGCAATATATGTGTGTGCTGCATTGTAGAGAGTGATTTGAATCATATAAATTCCTATGATCGAAATGGTGCCACATTTGCTGGATTTCCCTATCTAATGCGCTTGTTGGTTTTTAGTTGGGTGAGGATTGGATTGTGTCTTGTCATTTTCTTCTGCTCCGAATAAAGCTTTTCTCCTTCAGCCCCTTCTAATATGTTGTGGTCCTGATGTGGCAAATTCATGTCCCCACCCCCAAAGCCATCGATCACTTGGGGACAAAATGGTCTTGTGTAGGGCACCCATCACACCACTAAGCAAATTATAAGGGCCTAATCGGACAAGCACACATGCACTATCACTTGCGTGGCAAAAAAACATTTATATATGTAACCGGGATTCATGATTATTCACCAAATTATTTGCTACTTAATTTTTTAAAACTGTTTGCAATCTTATTTATTAATGGGAACCCATTGAGTTGGATTTAGAAAATTGGGAACAAGACATTCTCCCCCCAAGACAACTATAAGACAAGTCCTGTAGCATAATGTCGAAGGGCCCTTATGCTTCATTGTTTCCCACTACGGGTACCTAACATGGGGAGTTTTGGCACTGCCCCAGTATGGAGAATACTCAATTTTTTATCTTATTTTTAAGTATAACTCTCAAAATCAAACCATTTTCAACAAACCCTTTTACAGCCTGTACTGTCTATAGCCATGAAGAAATTAAAAAAACAAAACAAAACAATTACAAGAAGAACCCCAAAGCATGCAAAGAAAGCACTATCCTTTTCTTTTTTTTCTTTTTCTTTTTCTTTGTAATCTAAAGCACATTTTTGAGATGGTAAGAAAGGCAATTTTGACTCTGGGATGTGAATAGTATTATGAGTATGATGTAACTTTAGAGTGCAGACTGCAAAGTGGAGGAGCAAAGGCAGAAATGGTGTTGTTGTTTAGGAGGCTTTATTCGATGGTCGTTTTCCTCTTTGTCAGAGTCCTCATCCAACCACCCTTTCTCACCTTCACTCCCTCCACGTGGCACACCCCACCACTCTTCTTCCACCGTATGAGCTGGAACATGTGCCCTATCCTCTTTCGCCACCTAAACGACGCCTCACGTGACTTCCCATGCTCTATCACGCTCTTCTCCTTGTTTTCATGCTTCCTGTTGCACTTCTCTAGGGACACCTTCTTCGACACTGTGCTCTTTTCCCACGATGCCACCCCATTCTCTTCAAACCTCATTGATATGAATGACTCTGCAAAGTTCATTAAAGTCATTCCACAAAAGTTAAAGCAAAAAAACGCAATTCTTCCAAAAAAAACTATGTAAAGCCCTTTTTTCTACACTTTACTATCACCCCCTAAGCCTTTGCTTACTTTTTCGTTTCTGCTAGTATTCTTCCACAGTTGCACCTAACCAAACTAATAACTTTTTGTTTGTACTAAATTAATGCGTAATTTTTCTCCATGTCTACTATGCTGCCGACGAATTGAAATTCAAAATAAAACGTGTTTGGCTAATTTTTATTTTTTTTCACTATGCACAAGTGAAAAATGGAGATAAAAAGAGTTATGTTGTTGGGTAATGGTATGGTATAGTTTTGATAAAGATGGGGATTAGTTATGTGGCCTAACTCTGCATCAAATCCATAGAATAAAGCTATGATCTTGGAAAATAATTTTGCAGTGTCATACTGTTCTTGGCGTATGCATCTGACAGGCATATGCCACGCCAAGAAGAAAAGAATGGCACACAACACAACACAACCCAAAGCCTTCACCTTCTCTCCTTCTGTCTTATAGCACTCTTATCGTTGTAACTACGCTTTTTGACCTTAATTTCGTAATCATCACACAATGTAATCTTCCACATGAAGACACGCAAACATGCACTGATCATTCTCCACCAATAATGAAAGCAATTCACCAACATTCAACCCTCCCCCATGGCAATTACAGGTGGAAAAATATCCCCCACTAGAACTAATCACCAAGTACAATCACAACACAACACCCAATTAAGCAAAAACTCATCTTTCCTCTTCAGAAGGAGATAATAATTAAAAAGATAATTATAACTGCAAGCATTCAACGTTGGGTGGCTAGAACTAGTAAAATAATGAAGGTAAAAATTAATAATTACCTTCCGGACTGGGAGAGACATCATCATAGTCATAGTCATAGTTGTGAGATTTCCAGTGGTGGGATTCATGGCGAGTGAAGAGAGAGCCGAAAGCAAAGATCTTGTGAATGGAAGAGGGTGGTTTTGCGTGTGTGGAAGTTTGAAGCCTGTGGGAAGATTTGGAGGAAGAAGAACGGTGGCGGTAGTGGTGGCGACCTTGTTTTGCGGCGAGGAGGAGGAGCCTCTCATTCAAGCACAAGGGGCAGACCCCAAGAAGAAGTTGTCTGGGGTGGAAATAGCAGAATGATTTTTCTTCTCTGTAGCCATTGTTTCTGATATTGTTCATGATATGGTTGAAAATTGAAAGACACTTGGGAATGGAGAAGCTGGGTGGAGTGAAGATGAGGTGAAGGAAAGTTGGGAATATATATGGTGGAAAAGTGAAACTAAATGAAGATCATGAACATGGCCCACCAACACAATGGATGAATCTGAACAATGTATGAAATGTAAATAGTGCTGTGTTGTGTTCTTTTGCCTAATATAAATACTGGGTATGTATTTGTACATCACAACAAATTCTTAGGTTCAAAATTCCTACTTAGTAATCACCTTTTTTTCAATACAAAAAGTAACTAACTTTTTTTTTGGGTTAAAGATAAGCTTTATAGGTTTTATTCTTAAATCTAGTTCTTTATAATACTCTCCCATTTTTCTCTTACAAAATATTCTCTTGGGCTTAACATTGTAAAACTGAAAGCCAAAATGATTTTTTTATTTATATTTATTTGCTTTTCAGAAAGTTTAAAAGTTAAATAACAAATATTTTGAAATTGAAAAGTGAATTCACCTCCCACAGGTGCCTAATAAGCTATGTTTTGAAATATATTTTTTGTTCAAGTCTTTGAAAAATAAAGTAAGTAACTTTACAATTAGATATGTTTCATCAATAACACTAACACATATATACATAGTTTTATTTTAAATTTTATAATATTTTTTTTGTTTTCTTCTAAAGCAGAAATTTAAAAGAAAAATAATTATTGTTTTAAAATGAAATTTATTTGAAACTCTTTAACTGAAATTTCTGAATTGAATCGTATGATAGAAAAAAAATATGAAATTCTAAATTCATTAAAAGTAATCCATGAATAAATCAACAAACATTTCTTATTTAATAAAACAGTTACCCAAAAAAATTTGACGACGTATTAATTTAATTAGGTATTGTATGAAAAGGATATTATATAATTATTTTTCTTTAACGAAGATTTGATCTTTAAGAAGGTATAGTAAATATGTGTTGATTAAAATAATCTATTTTATTATCCTTTCTATGAAACAAAATAAAACATAATTTTTCATTTTTTTTTTCATCTGACATTAGTGTACAATGTTTTTATGTTGGTCTTTTATTTTCATTATTTCATACTATTTTTTAAAAGTTATTTTTTAAAGGCGTTTAAATTTATTCAAGATAATTAAATAACATGTATCTCAATTTTCATTGAAAAAAAATATTTATCATAAATTTGGGTTTCTTATAATTTTTAATTAACAACAAAAAAATATTAAAAATATTTTATATATCTTGTTTAGTATAATTTATGGACAAAACAATTTGACAAAAATTAAGATGATATGTAGTGTCAGTACATACACTTAAAATGTATTTTTTTCAATTAATTCATTTACATGAACAAAGATACTAGTAAAATGAAAAAAAAAAATACTTATTTTATAAATATTTGCTATGTCTTCTCAAGGTTAAATTATTTTTAAAATGAAACTAATTATTTCACATATTCAATAAAAGAAATAAAAAATAATTCAATAAAAAATTAAATCACTTTTATAATATTTTTTTTATTAGTTGTGTCTAGAAAGATTAAAGTTGGATTTGTATCACCGAAAACTTTCCGTTGTTTTTAGCTTATGGCATGGAAGAATAGCCATTTTTTTCCTTTACTACGTTTTTTATTTGTGGAATTTAAATTATTTGAAATAATATTGTTGTATGTATTATTTTTATTATTGATTATAAAACTGTCACGTATTTTTATTTTATTAACAAAAAATATGTATTACAAAAATAAGGAGATAAATCTTATTTTCACTATTTTCTGTATAAATTTACAAATAATAAATAAAGAAGAGTGAAATTCAACATTATTTATATAAAAAATACCTAGTTTAATAGGACCGTCATTGACTGTCTTCTAGGGTTGTGCTCTGCGTTTTAAGGAAACCTAATGGAACGTTCTCCAAATTGTTGGGTTATTTATATGAATTTCAACTATTCCTTTGACTTTTGATGTGAAGTTAACTTAAACAAATAAATGCTTGAATGAGCAAAAGAAAAAATCGTGTATTTCCCAAAATTTAATATATAGTTGAAAAGGTCGTGGGTTTGAATAAAGCATGAATGCAAATTAGAGAAGAGACTATTTTCAAAGGTAGGTTTGAATAATAAATGAAATAATATGACCCTTGTAAATGCACTTTCTTTCAATGATGTAAGCTATATGAATATGAGCCTACAAGCTTAGTTTATTTTATTTTATTTTATTTTATGAAAGAGATGGCTGAAACACCAACCTAAAATCAAATAACCTCTACTTAATTATACAAATTAATGTGACCACACTTTTTTGGTATGGTTTGCTTAAACATAAAACTACCAAAGTTTAGGCCAACCAACAAAAAATATTTGTTATTCAATTTTATAAAGAAAAAAAACTACACATTTTGGTAAAGAAACAACATACAGTTATCTCATAAAATGTGAAAAAAAAAAAAAAGCTTTTTTAAGCTTGCTTTAGATCTCATCATATTTGGAGTGACCTTGTTTCTTGATACGTAACACCAAAGTTCAGTCATTTTCATCCATTTGTTATGGAGACTACAATTATTAATCATTTATAATTTTAAGGATTATTTTGTTATTTTTTTTATTTTAAATATATAATTTTGAAAACCGCATTAGCTAATAGTTTATAATTTCAAAAAAAATTATATTTATTTATTTTAAATACTAAATTAACTCATTGTTATAGTTTTAAAAACTAAATTAATGATTTAGAGTTTATGATTTAATACCTGATTAGATTTTTTTTATTACAAGAACAATACACAGGTAGTATATGTTAGAATAGTATAGGATCGAGTTTAAATGTATGATAAACGTATAATGTTTATTTATACTTATCAGTGATGAGTTATCAAATTTACTAATCAACATAATACATTAGTGATTAAAGTATAATCATGGCTTTTGAGAAAATGAATCAGAATCAAAGTGTGTTCCCCTCTTCAGAAAAAGTAGGTAGACATCGAGTAGATTAAATAAAAGCAATTAGTTACATGGCTCCATAGTCTATGTGAGCATTGTTTTTAACAGTTAAAAAAATTATTCTAAGAAAATATTTATTAAAATTGTAGATTTGTTTATTTCAGATTTTTAAAATAATTATTACCTGAAAAGAAAAGTAAAACCAAAATTATTTTGAATAACTAAAAAAAATGTTTTTTAAAGTAATTTTATGATTGTAAAGTTAAAATTAAAATATTGAAATAAAATTAAAAGCGTTTATGATGTAGAAAGACACTATCTTCTTTTATTGGATTTTTTTTCTCCCATACAAAACTTGAATTACAATTTGTTTGTAATAGTTAAATGCTATTTTTATTTTGATAAAATTACTATTTTAAGTTAACCTCACGCCACTTAAGTACCATAACACTAGTTCATATTTGATTAAAAATCAGGTAAATCTAGTAAACTGTGAGAATCACGTGGCCACAACACTTAATAACGTAAATATTATAAAATCTAAGAAAACATATAATTATTGCATGTTATCAACAAGGACCAACTAAAAATTGGTTCAAAATTCTTAAATAAGATTAAGGTTTAAGTCTTACGAATAAAAAAATGTGATTAGGAGAATTCATTAACGATGGTCAACTAATTATTTTAATTAAAAATAGTTATTGATAAAATGGGTTGATACTTCACATTGATAATATGGTTACTCCAAAATTATATATATATATAAAGAAGAATCTGAATCTAAAGAAAAAAAAAATATTATGATTTATCTTACATCTAGTCCTTAACGTTACAACAATATTCCACTAAAAACATGTATTTACCAAAATCGAGTTTGAAATTACAAAGGAGATTTTTTTCAACTTTGTTTCTTTAAAACAACATGTCTTAACTTGTTTCTAAGTACTTAACATAAGTATTATTTTGACAAATATCTTCAGAGTCAACCAAAACTTATAAGTTTAAAGGAATATAACCTTAGATGATAAATTTAAGTTTAGTTATAAAAAATGTTAATGAACCATATCCAATTTGCAATGTTCACCAATATTTTTGCTTAAATGATTAAACATAACTGTGAGTAATAGTTTGAGACTTTGTCCATCTTTGTAACATGTAGATTTCTAAGAGTTATATATAACAGGTTCAACAACTATGAAGAGCTTTAACAAATTAAGCAGTGTGATAATGAATCATGGATTAAATGTTATCTCCACTAAAAACATTCATAATAAAGCGGATTTTATATCTTTTTCTATACTGTTTTGTTTACATAAGAGGTAGAGGTTTCATGTTTACGTAAATATTTATTTATTAGACTTCTAATGGTAAAAATTAATGTTTTTATTTTATTTTTTATCTTTCCAAAATTTGAAATAACTAATAAAAAATCAGTATTTTATAATAATTAACTATGACGATTTATAAAAAAAAAAAATTATTATGTCTATCCAAATTATTAAAAATATTGAAAATCTACCTAGGATAAAAAGTTTTATTTTTGCACTCTTATCTTATATTTACGTCACAGTTCTCTGCAACTTTTGTATTAGTGTTAAAATATAGTCATCATCTTACTAAATGAGATTAAGAATAACTCATTCACATAATTGAGGTTGAGAAATGAACCTCTCATATGCCTAAGTATACGATAGACGAAATAGTGGTAGCAGACGTTAAATTATGTTATACTCATAAAATGAATACAATTATATGATTTTAAAGACGTGAACCACCGTCCAAATGAAGACCACGTTTTGAAAAATATGTTAAAGAAGAAGTACAGAGTTTGGTGGATAAGGTCAACATTTGCGACTGCCACTTGATTTTTGGGATTGGAGCTTTGCTATGCCTCCATCTAATCAACCATATACTTTTCCCATAAATCAACTATTGTTAGTTTTACAATATAATGCACTTTTCTTAAACTAAGATAAATGTTGTTTTTTTTTTTATTTTAGTATATTTTTTATATAATGTTCAAAATAAATAAATAAAATTATTTATTAAAATGAGCAAATTTTACCTGTTATATAGAATTTCAAATTAATGAATATTTTCACCTATTCATGATTTCAAGCTGAATCCTTCCATCCACCTATGATTTCAGACTGATCAAATATAAGTATTTGACAATTTCAATTAAAGACATACAAATTTAATTTAAATAATAATAATAATAATTATGAAACAATAATTATAATTAATTCATACAAATTAAATTAAAATAATAATAATAATATTTAGGGATAATAATAATATAATGATTATTTTCTAAAAAATAATAATAATATTCTAACAAATCTAATTAAAATAATAAAAATAATAAAGATTATAATAATAATAATATAATAATTTTTATAAATAAATAAAATAATATTTAATAATATAATATTAACTATTGAGTGACAATAAGTGGATCAAGTTGGAATTGTAGGTCATTACTATTAACACACTCTAACTATTAGAGTATTAACTATTTATCACATCATAATAAACCAACATAATCAAATTAAGATATACAAATTTATTTTAAATTAAAACAAAATAATATGATAATAATAATAATAATAATAAAATAAATTAATAATTTGATTTAAAAGAATATTAATGATTAAGTGATTAAATATTTGATGTGAAACTGATTAAATTAAAGTAATGACACATATTATATTATTTTGTTTTAATTTATTATTAGTTTTTTGTTAATTGTTAAACTAACAAACATAGTGTCAAATAATTAGAAGATGATGGGAGAGAGAGAAACGATTTTAATTAATGTCTTTAATTGATATCATCATGTCACTTATATTTGACCAACCTAAAATCATGCTTAGGTAGAAGGATTTATTAATTTGAAATCCTATGTAACTAGCAAAATTTATTCATTTTGGTAAATAATTTTTTTTTGCCCATTTTAGACATTAATATGAAAAAGTACACCATAATAAAAGAAAAGCCGATAAATATTTGTGTGTTAAACATATTGGTTAAATAAATAAAAAAATTATTAATTTTAAACAATAATTTGTAAATTTTTTATTAAACTGGTGTCATTTTTGTACTAATTTACCGATTTAGACAATTTTAAAAATATTACAAATTTGAATAAATTATTATTAGATTAACAATTTTTTCATAAAAGAGTCATCACTGAAAAGAAGGTTGATATATATATATATATATAAAATAGAAGTTGATTTTTTCTTTTCTCTTGCACTCAATTATTCTTGTGCTTATCATATTATTTCTTTACATAAAATCGTGTTACCTATTTTTATAAATAAAAAAATATTTATTATAGTAAATATGAAAAAAAATTGTATTGAAATGGTGCTTTCTCCATACTTCACCATTATTTAATTACATGAACAATACTTAAGTTTTATATACAATACATTTGTCTATTATATTTCGAATAAGTTACCAAATATAACATCTTACTAACCATGGCATTAATACCAATTATCATATAGTCAATAAAACATAATTTCTATACAATTTTCTCTCCGCCTTTCTTTGGTTTTCTTTGGTGGGAGTTCCTTATCTAATATTACATATTCCAATATAAACATGATCATCACAACTTAAAAAAAAAAGTCATATCAACACATAAAACAAAGTAAGTTAGTATTTTAAAATTAGAAATATATAGATATATTAAATCATATACTTAAATTTTTAAATTTTTTTAATTTATGTAAGTTATTTAAATCTTACATTCTTAAGAATATTTTATGAATTCATTAAATATATATTAAAATCAAGTCTAACTCTGGGCATAATTGATTGCCTCTCATCATAAATAAGAGACATCAATGTCATAAAATTTAATAGGAACATATTATATTCTCTAAGTTATCACCACAACAAAACTATTTAATATGAACATATTTCACTCATATATGATTAGATAAATTCTTATAACTTATTAGGCACAATAATTTCTTATAACTTATTAGGCACAATTAATTCTTTCTAACACTGCAAATTAGGTCATACAAATCTTTTCGACTCTCGTTACTTTACTTAATAGTTTCCTTTTTGTGAGTTTAACATCAATAGGATCATGATATCTCATTCAAAATCTCAAATTCAATACAAAATCTAAACATCTCAAATTAGTATTTCTTCTCTAAAAATAACTATGTTTACAATTCATCA
>Ga0099825_1008545_pt1 | contig 12072 bp, 5 predicted proteins | sample SiratroredBW_FD_76838 | JGI IMG/M metagenome (GOLD analysis project Ga0099825, IMG submission 76838) | Root nodule microbial communities of legume samples collected from California, USA - Siratro red BW | ecosystem: Host-associated > Plants > Roots > Nodule | place: USA: California | collected...
AAGAAAAAAAAAAAAAAAAGGAAAAGAGAGAAATAAAGGAGAATAAATTATTGATTTGAGAGGAAGAAAAAAGTGAACTCTAGTACACCAATAAGCAACTAATCACTTAAAGAAAACGTTATTATATATAAAAGAAAAGGCGTAACGGAGATGCCAAAGATTTACTGTTTCATTATTTTTAAAATTAGTCAAATTGTGCTTTTAGTTATTTATAGTAAGTTATCTTGCAAACTCAGCATAAAAAAAAAAGTAAACGAGAAAGAATATAAGAAACAAAGAGTGAACCCACGTTGTATTGGTATTGATTAAATAGATTTTGTATTTTATATGAAAATCATAATAAACGTGTAATTCTTTTTTTTTTTTAAAAAAAAGGGAGAGGAGTATGATAGAAATGACTTACTTTTTTTTTTAATATAGTATTTCTATATGGATGGATTTGGCATATATCAACTTATTACTTTTTTTCTATATGTGTAAGCCATTTTGATGTAAATAATAAAACCAACTCATATACCATAAAATTTGTTTAATGTTTCAAACAAATAACAAGCATGAACTTAATAATCATGTTATGCATGTTTGAACATGTTAAACATACTTATAAGAACATAGAAGAAAAGAAAAAAAGAAAAGAAATATTGATGCTGAATCTAATATTTTACATTTTATATGCATGTATTACAATTATCACAATACATCATTGTTATTTATAGAATTATTATAAATAATTAGTCAACAACCTACTAATTAGTTAATAACATTAATTGAATTATTTACAACATTTTTCTTTTTACTATAAGAGAAAAAACTATTTAGTCATCAATTTTAGCTATAAAATATAATGGTTGTTAATTGTAACTAAAATAATCATTAAATTAAGTTTTGGCTGCTAAATAATTATAAAATACAATTAATGATTAACTTTAATGACAAATTAAGTGAAGATAATTTGTATCTAACATTAGCTATCAAGGTTTTAATCACTTATACTATTAGATTTTAAATTAATTTCTAATTAAGTTAGTGACTAATTTTATCATTTTAGAAACCAATAAATTAGTTTCTAATATCAATTTTTCTTATAGTGTTAATATATATTAGTAATAAATTGAACTCTTATCATTTTTTTCCAATTAGCTTAAGTCTATCAATTTTGAGAGATTTTGTTAAAATATCATTCATTTATTTTTCTGTATTGTGATATTTTAACTCTAGTTTTCTTTTAATGACTTGATCTTTTAGGAAGTGAAATTTTGTTTCAACATGTTTGCTTTTTTCATGAGTAATGGGATGTTAGTCAAGCTTACAATTAACTTTTTGTCTATTAGCATCTTCATAAGCTCTCTTCTTCCAATTTTTACTTTTGTACACATCAAGTTCTCAAGCCACAAGGCTTGACAATCTCCCATTAAGGCTGCAATGTATTCACCCTCACATGAAGACAATTCCATCACTAATTATTTCTTAAAACGCTATGAATATGTGCTTATCTAACCAATCTGAATCAAAATAACCAAATATTCCATTAGAAATGTTTATGTCATATTTTGAAAACAACACATATCCTAAAGTTCCCTTAACATATCTCAATAGTTTCTTAGCTGCAAGCAAATGAGAAAGCCTTTGATGAACCATATATCTACTAATTAAATCCACTCTATCAGTTATGTCAAGTCTATTATTGCCTAAAATCTCAATGAAACCAGGATTTGTTTATTCAAGGTTGAATTAATTATCTTATCACTTTCTTCCGTCTCTAACTTCATACCACAATCAATTGGTGTTTGGACAAAAATACAATCCAACATATGAAATTTTTTCGATATTTCAGTTGCACACCTCTTTTCATGCACAAAAACACCATCAATAATATATACAAATTCTATTTCCAAACTTGGGTAACAATCCCATATTTTTTTTATCTTAAACTCCAACGTAGTTCTTCTTTTAAACTCCTTTATTTCTATTGCATTGTTAATAGTAACTAGTAGGTCATCTACATAGAAACAAACGATATAAAATCACTTATAATTACTATCACATAAATTCCATATTTTATTGTACAACTTATTGAAATCCAAGTACAAAAAAAGCAACATATTTTTATATTCCATTCCCGAGGGGCTTGTTTTATTTTATATAAAGATTTCTTCAATTTATATACCTTATCTTCCTGTCCTGTCACCTCAAAACTAGGAGGTTGATCAACATACACTTCCTCCTCTAGTGGACTATTTGAAAAGGTTGTAACAACCATTAATATGATAGTTTAAATTCTTTCCACAAGTGCAAACACCTCACCATAATCCAAGCTAGATTTTTGTAAAAATTTCTTTGTAACTAGCCTAGCTTTGTATTTGTAAATCTTTTAGTTGGTTTTACCTTCACTTTATAGACCCATTTTATTCCAATAGGTCTTATTTTGTTAGGTAATATGACAAACTCCCATGTGTGGTTTTTCTCTATTTCCCTTAACTCCTTAATTTTTAACTTTTCTATCTAGGTTCTTTAATATTTTTATTAATAGATATTTGCTTTGTCTCTATTGTTGGAGCAAAATGCACTAGGTCTACATCTTCATTCACTATATAGTTAGGAATAGAGTTAAAATCCCTAAAACTTTAAGATTATTCTCTAAGGTCTTCTTGGTTGAATTAGACCTATTTTTTGCACAATTAAGACTACACATGTGGCTTATTTTGAACCATTTCTTCACAATTTTCATACTACATATCAAGCTAAATTGGTACTAATAATTTATCACTTTTAGTTGTAGACTCCTAACTTTTTTCTTTTTTCATTAGGTACATGTCCCAAGCAACAAGAACAACATACTCGTAGATGACTTAGTACAAGTTTTCTTCCTAACCATGATTCCTTTAGAGTCACGTAATGTAGGTTCTTAGTTATACTTATTATCAATATATAGGTAACAACATATATATTTTTTCCCAAATTTTTTTGGCATATTCCTTTCTTTAAGCATACATCTTGTCATGTTCATCAACATTTTATTCCCTTTTTTGTTCAGCTTTTCCATTATGTTGAAGAGTATATGGAGTCATAACTTCATGAGTTATACCTTTCTTGTCATAACAAAAATGAAAATCATTTAAATTGTATTACACACCATCTTTTACTAAGAACTTTGATAGATTCTCTACTATTATCTTGAACCTGCTAAACACCTCAAATGTCCTACCTATTCAAATAAATCAACAACTTTTTTGTATAACCATCAACAAAGGAAATGAAATAACAATTACTTCCAAGTGAAAATACCTTCATAGAACCATACACGTCTTAATGAATTTCAATATTATGTTTTGCTGCTAGAATGTTGGATTTGAAGGGATTTCTCTGCCTTTGATAAAAATACTTTAGATTGCTCTATAAAAAGCAAACCATGAACCATGCCTTTGATAAAAATACTTTAGATTGCTCTATAAAAAGCAAACCATGAACCATCTCTTTCATATTTAGCAAACTCAAGCTTATGAAATTTAGATACCCAAATCTTTGATGCCAAAGCCAATTTTAATCTTCCATAATAGTTGGAAAAAAATGACTTTCACCTATGTGAATTCCAAATTTAAAGATTTTGTTCTTTGATAAAGGAACCTTCAAAATCAATTTTCTCTCGCTACCATAAACTTTCATTATATTGTGCTTAATATTCATGTTATAACTTTTTCTCCACTAGTTACCTACGACTTAAGAAATTGGTCTTCTTTTATAGTACATAAATAATATTTGTTATGAATTATTATTTATTAGTCCTATTATTAGCAAAATATTCACTTTTTTAAAATTTTTTCACCAAGACTAATAAACCACTCTTTATTTCATATCATATCATTTGAACATCAAGTGTCCAAATACCAGTAATTACGTTTGGTACAATTTGATGTTGTCACCATGAGAAGAACAGGATTTGAATCAAAATTATCAGTATCTCCTTGTGTCATTTGAGCTTCATCCCCTTCACTTGGTTTCCTTTATTGTTGTAACATTCATCTGTAAAATGATCCCACTATTTTACAAACAACACTATAATTTTTTTTTTTATCAAACTATTTTATGTTTTCATTTGCTTTTATCACATTTCTTCTTGACAAATTTTTCACAAGCTCCATTCTTCTTAAGATTGTCACCACTAGAATATAATTTGAGAGCCTACTAGAGCCTTCACCAAAATCTTCCACTTTGTTCTTTCATTTTCCCTTGTTTTTTCCACCCCAACAATCATTTCTTCCAAATGTTAGTACTTGAATTGTAACTCTATTAATGCTCCTCTGAAAAAGCCTTTGATCATAATCTTCAGGAATTTTGTAGCTCCTCCACCTTCATCTTTTCAAGATCCTTTGATTCCTCAATTGTCACAATAATGTGGTCAACTTCAAGGGTTAAAGTTCCTAAAACCTTCTCAATTAGTTGTTAGTTTGAAAACATCTCACCACAAACTTTCATTAACTTGATCAACACTTGAATTCTATTGAAGTAAACCCTTATTGATTCTTGATCAACCATGAATAACAATTCATATTGTATCAAGGTATTGAATTTTCACTTTCTCGATTTTATCAACACTTCTATATGACTTGTTCAAAATATCTTAGGCAACCTCGGCTAAAGTTGCCAAAAGATATCTTCTTAAAATTAGAACAATCCACACATTGATGGATCAAGAAGAAAGCTTTGCAATTTTTTTCTTAGATTCCTTGTGAACTGTCATTTACACCTCTGTAACACTTTCCTCTTACTCTTGAACTTATTCTTTATAATTTTCAACACTTCTTGGAAATCAAAGGTGACACCTATTTCTACACTCTAGTGATCAAAGTTCTTGCTATCAAGAATTGACAAGTTGGTAGAAAAAAACCATTAGAACATATCATTATTCACTCCAAAAAGATTTGCGAAACAAATAAAAAACCTACACAAGTGTTTGTTACACAACAAATTACCTACAAGGTGGTGATTGACGTCATATGTAGGTCTTTAATTAAATAGGTCTTCAATTAAATAACTTTAAATACTACTAATAGGACACACTAAATACACTAAAAAAACAAAAGTGAGAGACAACAAAGAACAAAGAATATAGATATTGAAAATAAATTTTTTATACATGTGTATTATAATACATCATTACTATTTATAGAACTATTATAAGCGGTTAATTAACAATCTAATAATTGCCCAATTAACATACAACACTAATAACATTATTTACAAAAATACATATCACAAAATTTAGGGTTTATTTTTTTTAAGGACATCAACTTTTTTCCATTATTAAATCAATAAGATTAAATATTCTTCATTGTTATTTTGTAAATAATTGACTTAAAAGTAATCTAATTAATTTTCTTCTAATGGGAGTTTTTTCTTTTGACAAATTATTTAATTTATGGATTTCTCTCTCTAATATTTAATATTTTATTTTATAATCAATATCAATTCTTTTACAGCTAGTTAATATAAATATTAAGAAATGTATGATAAATAATTACTTATATATGAATAGCTCTCTGTAATTTAAAGCAAATCAAAATTACATGACACATACAAAATATTTTTTAACAAAGTAATTCATATAACTTTCAGTATAAATGTTCTAAATTAACGTCAGTTAGGAAAATAATAATAATAATGATAATAATAATGATAATGATAAATAAATAAATAAAAGGGGTTTAAGGAAAGAAAGGAACAAAATGAATCACATTAAAATAGAATTCTTTCCTTTATTCAGTTATTGTTTAAAAAGGAAGGAATGATAAGAAATTAAGTGTTATCCAAAATTTTTTATTTCATTTTAAATTGAAAAGAAAGTGGTGGAAAATTTATTTTTACAATAAAATGACTAAAATATTATTATTTTAATACTTTAATTTACATATGTTTTTATTCCCTTAAACATAAACCTTATTTTTTTTCTCGAGATTAAAATTGATGTTTTTATCCTGTATTTAAAAAATATTCGTTTAAGTCCCTTAAAATACTGCTAAAAAATTTTCTTACATAATGTACATGTTTTGTTACATATAACTAACAATTATAAGTTGTTTAGATCATAGCATATTTTAAATTTGAATATTCATATTATTAAACACTCTACCGCTATTTGCTTTTGTTTTCATGTATTAATTTGAGAACATTTAGATAAGAAATGTTTAAATATCTAAAACATTGTTTTTTTTTTAACTATAGGAATCATAACATTTGAATGACGAAATTAAACTGATGAGTTTTTGAACATGGGCATATATTCAAAGCTAATGGTAAACTTTTGGAGAAATCTCTCATGAGTATTTGAACTTGTCATAAAAAAAAATAAAAAAAAATAAAAAAAAATAAAAAAAAATTGTGTCAACTAATTTCTCTAGCAATCATAGGTTCTTGAACACTTTTGATGAGTCATTGTGTGGTGGTGATTTCTCTTGAATAAGCTGAATTTCCCTTGGCTTCACTTGGCAGTGAATTCATTCATTGTAGTTCTTAGATTCAATTTTTCCCATTTTCACACTTCACGTTATGTTATGTTTCTTTGACACATGTGACATGTTATTTGATTCAATTTTCATAACAGGCCACCTTATATGTTCTAGGCTTTTTTATTCCTCAAGTTGTTAAAAGATAATCCAAAACACTTTAAAAGAAAACGACTACGATCATAATTTGAATACATTGCATGTTGATTCCGTTAATTCATTCGTTAAGTAGTCGCTTTTAATTTTTTTTAAATGTAATTTAATTTACTCAAATCCTTAAAAGGTGTTAAATTCAAAAAAAAATCATAATTGAAAATATGAATTGTCATTTTCATTCTATTATCGTTAATAAATTATGAAGTAACATCTTAGAATCATCTTATTTTTTTATTAATAAAAGATTTATATATATATATATATATATATATATATATATATATATACACGAAATATTTAGGATATTTCAATCTATATATATATATATATATATATATATAAAAGAAAAAGAAAGATTACACCTACAATCTTAAATAATAGTCAAACAATTTTGGCAAAATTTTCTAAAGTGGTGTAATTTTTATCTAAAATTTTCAAAATAGTGTATTTTTTATTTATTTATTTTCGGATATGAGTAAATTGTGCATGGGAGAGACAATATCATCGTAAAGAAACAGTGTCCTTATTACACGATTTAATCTAACATTAAATGAAATCATAAAAAGAGAACACAATTTTAGTTTTCTAGATCAAATTTTGTAACTAAGATTTCAATTAATGAGTTAATTAAAATGGTGAGAATACTGCACCATTTTAGGATTATTAATATTCTCCACTTATTCCTCTTTTTTGGTGTGTTGCTACTGTGCAACTAAAATAAATAGACAGTTACAAAGTTATTTTATTTATTGATAAATATGTAATGGTTGAAATTAATTTTAATTAATTAATTGAATGATTGTGAAGCTAATTTGAATAGAAGAGTGGTTACATATTGTGAAGAAAAATTACCTAGATATAATTTAAAAACTAACAATAAATTTATTTAAAAAATTATATAACATTTTCAAATTTTTCTTTCTAAATTTATTGCTAAATTTCAATTTTATTTTAAATTATTTCTATATTAGTAACTAAATTCAAATATCCAACTTATACTTAATTTTGCTAAACTTATTTTATTATTAAATTTTAATTTTAATTTTATTTTATTTTTATTTTTAATATCAAACTTATTCTTAATTTAATTCAATAATAAGATTTTAAGTTTAGATAAGAAATTATAGTAGGTTATTAACAATTAAGATATATCACGTTGGGTTTTTTGAATAACAATACTGAAATAACAAGTTATAAATTTAGAGGCATTTTTAAAATTTTGATATTTTTGAAAAATATTTAAATGATAATGAGCTACATTTTACCCTTAATACATTCTTACCATATACGATTAGCCAAGAGTGTCATCTTTCCTTGATGAGATGCTTTACCTCTCTTTGACTCAAAAATACACATGAAATATTCGAATAACACATCATGGGTTAAAGTGTCCTAATTAGCTAGTTTAATCCATAAAAAGAAAGAAGATCCAAAAGTACCATCGTTCTTACTATTTTTTTCTTTGGTAAAATGAATTTGGGTGGTCATATCACTAAACTAACAAATCAAAAGAGTATCAATTAGGTCATGGACCCACATTATACATCAATCTTGATTAGTATATGCTTTGATGTTGCAGACTATTTTGTTTGTTGTCATTATCATATTTTTATTTCCTTGTTTACTAAGTTTAAAAGGTAATAGGGAATTGTACAATTAAAATTATAAAAAATGTTATTGTCTTTTATCAATTGTCTTATTTATTTTCTTAAATTTATAACTCATGAGTTAAAAATAATAACAATATATACACATGTCAAATTTATAGTTAAATATATAAAAAATACTAAAAATTCTATTTAAACCAATTGTCTAACTTTGGACCTCTGTTTCCTTGGGTTCCAACTAACTAATAGGAATCTTTTTATTCTAGTGAGTATTTATCTACTGGTGTTAATTTTCCATGTAAAAAATAGTGTCATAAATTTATTGGTATTGTTTTTGTCCTGTTCTCTTATTACTTATGTCAAAGTTAAATTACAATTTTTTGTACATGAAAAAATATATTTTGATCCTTACTTTATCACTGTTTGCAGATTAGGCTATACCCTTTTTTTTTACTAAAATTGTAACGTTATGATATACTTTTTAAAATAGACTATGTGTTGATATAATTACTGAAATAATGTTATGTTCTCATTGATTAATAGTTTTATTACATTTTATAATAATTACTTTAAAAATTATGCCAATCATAAGAACTACAATAAAATATACAAGAGGGATCAAATTAATTTAACCTTTTGCTTTCAAAAAGTGAAGCTCAATAAGCAATAACTAACAGTCGTAGAGCTAATCACAAATCAACCTTATTGTCCTCAAAGAACCAATTTGTAATGTCATTTATTAGCTGAATAAGCATTTACACAGCTAACTTATTTTATTGCCATTTACAAAATTTAATTTAGATTAATTTATTTTAGTCAAATGGGCACGCAAATCCTGTCAATTAAATGACTTGTTAAAGTCTTTATTTCTAAGAAATCACTTATAAAAAAATAAAATAAAAATTATATCTTAACTAATTTACAGAAATTCTTCTGTAATAACTTTTCTAAAAAAGATTATTCTTAATTCATGTATAACTTAATTTCTTTTTTCTGAAAAGGTGTTTATAAGAAAGTTTATCCGATCATATCCAAACTAATTAGCAACTAATCAAGGGTAAATTTGTACTGTGGGAAAGGAAAAAGAATAGGAATAAAGCTATGATTGGTTTATGGATAATGTGGCACCATAAAGTACTAGTTGTCAAGAAATGGACAAGCCAAACAAGGATAAAAATGCCTTATAACTCCACAAATGCAATTGTGGGGTGGATACTTAGTGTGCTACCCTTATCCATCATCTTTATAGATAGAATAGTTTCTTGGCATTAGGGTTTCCACGTGGACTTCATTTTGAGGATGTTTGTTGGGAGCTATAATATGCAATTGATGCTTCATAAAAAAGTTTGGTGTAGTCATTACTCATTTGAAGTTTTGCTTTATGCTCTTTCAATATTATTTTCCTATTTGACCCTTATGCTTTGTTAGTGATTTGTGTAATAATATAACATAGGAAGATTAGGGGTCATAGTTTAAGGTCCAAGTATGTCATCAACATGAATGAAAACTTCCTTGATAAATCAAGTAGGAGATGTTAAGATACTATTGATGTTCATGGAAAAAACTGTTAAATCATAATTTTAGTCTTCTTCAATTATTGATGTAATTTTAGTCCCATGTTTTAGAAAATCAGAATATCTTTACAGTCTTAAATTTTAGATATTTGTTATATTTTAATTAATTAAATTATTTTTACGATATCTTATGTTATATATATATATATATATATATATATATATAAGATTTAATTGATACAATAAAATAATAAATATATAAAATTAAAAATTAAACAATTTTTTTTAAATATAAGAACTAAAGACAAATATTATATCACTTATTAAACTAAAATTATAATTTAAAAACTGTAGATAAATAAAATAAAAAATCAATAGTAAGATTGTTAAAGTGAGTATCTAACTTATTTTTTTTTTCTGTTTTTAACCTAAAATTTACTTTTTATTGATTAGAAATAGTTAAACAATGCAAATTACAATACTTATATAATAAGTAAGCATCGCATAAAATACTTCAGTGACACTTTGTATTAAGAAATGCATCTATAAGTGAATGATGTAAACAACTGCGATGCAGATATTGTGAGAAGTTTAGATACTTCAAATATATGGTTGTTATATAAGTATTGGTGACAAGTTAGTATCAACCATAAATAATGATTAATGGATGCTTTAATGAAAGATTGGTCCATTTTATTAAGGAGAAATTTGGTGAATTTCGTATCAGTATTATGTATATCGTGTTAGTTTACACTTAATTTAATAATGAAATTTATTTTATTACAAAATTAAATGGATTGAAAGCAAAAGGTATTGAAAAACAAAAGAAAATTTGGACCTTTTGAACTGGTTTTCAGCCCTTGGACATGCATGCAGCACAACTGTACAAAAGCCCTATAAAACTCCACACCATCATGATCTGCAAATGGTCCTAAGATTGAAAAAAGAAAAAGAAAATTTACATTTATTTTATTTTTTATTTTTTTGCTTTGCGTTAATCCTTTCTTTTGATATGCTTAATAGAAAAGAAAAAAAAAATCAAAGTATCTTTTCTATCTTGTTCTATAAATGACATGTAGAATTATGACATCGTTGTTTCTTAATTAAAAAAAATTCAAATTATCATTCTATCTCATTATTTCATTGTTGCTGAAAAAAAAAATTCCCTTCATTCCATCTCTCATAGGTCTCATTTTTATTTCACAAATTAATTTTTTAATCACTCTTTTATTAACACAAACAACTATGAAATACTCACTCAAAATTCAATTATTTAGCAATTACTACTTAAGACTTTCACTTTGTCACATTGAAAATAGGGTAAACATAAGTTAAATTATGAATATTAATACATTGAAATTATTTTACACTGACAAGTGACATTGAAGAATTACAAATTAGAATCACATAAGAGGGTTTTGGTAAAGCTACTTATAAAAAATTCATTCTTCAAAGTACTATCTCCCTCTCACAAATTATCACTAAGTACCATAAATATCATTCCAATTTCAACTTGATATCACGCTGGAACAGGTCAGAACTGGATTAGACGGTAAAAAATAAAACTTAAATCTTATATAATAATATTAATCACATTAATTAACTTATTAAAAATATTTCTTCAATATATTATAATTGTGTTTGCCTTTATTTTAATATTCAATTCAACGATACCAACATTTACAGAAGACAAACTAAAGCTGATATCAAGTTTGTTTTCTCAAAGTTTATAGTTACAAGAACATTAAAAATCGCAAATAATGCACAAAATATAAAGGTGAGAGGAGAAAAACAATACTGATGTGCTAATAATTGTGATGGAACAAAGAGAATATTTGTTAATATTTTTCGAAAACTAAGTTGTTCATCCCTAATATTAGTAGTTATAAAAGGTTTGAGCTATTCATCCATAATGTTTGGTTCACATGTCTAGCAAATCAAAGACCCAGCCCACAACTATATTTTGGACTATCCCACAAATGATTCAAAACAATTTTTATAACCATCACACACTTCCAAAAACAACAAGACATTGTTAGTGAAAGCCAAGTATGACAATTTGGGACCACCCTAAATATTTATCACAATCACATTAATTAACTAAAACAATTCCAATACAAAGCACAATAATTATGTTGCCTAACTTGTTTGTGAGGTGTAGGCCCTAACACTAAATTACAAAAAAAAAAAAAAAAAAAAAAAAAAAAAAAAAAATGATATTATTTTAAAATAGAAAAAAAAAAAAAACATTTAAAATTAATATATATATTTATATTTATAAAAAAAAAAAAAAAA
>Ga0099825_1008547_pt1 | contig 12068 bp, 7 predicted proteins | sample SiratroredBW_FD_76838 | JGI IMG/M metagenome (GOLD analysis project Ga0099825, IMG submission 76838) | Root nodule microbial communities of legume samples collected from California, USA - Siratro red BW | ecosystem: Host-associated > Plants > Roots > Nodule | place: USA: California | collected...
AAAAAAAAAAAAAAAAAAAATAAAAAAAAAAAAAAAAAAATATATATATATATATATATATATATATATATATATATATATATATATATATATATATATATATATTAAATAAATAATAGAATAAATTATTTTAATAAAAATATTTAAATTAATGAATTATTTAAAACTTAATTAAATCTATTATAACTATTAATAGTTATACTTAATATATTTATAGTTTAGCCAAATTCATCGCAATGTCTTCTTCATTCATCACTTAACAGGTTTAAGAAGAATTTTATTCCGCAAGTACTAAAAACTGTATGGAAGTGTTAATAAATGAAAAGTTAATAAAATAAAATGATTATATATTAACTTTTAAAGAAAAAAAACATCATATGGCAATCCGAGTAAAAGAACTTTAGTATTATATATAGAATATAGAAAACAGACTAAATATTCTCATAGCTTATTATTGTTAAGTAGTCTTAGTTAATAAAAAATATTTTTTACGCTTTTAAAATTATATATTTTTTATTTAATGTTTTTAAAAAATATAAATATTATTAAAACAATATCACATGAATCTAAGTTAATTATTACTTTAACCTGATTTTGAGTATTCAAGATAATATAAAACTTTTAAACATTGAAAGTGTAAATTAAAACCTATAGATTTTGTTTATTTAGTAAAGACTCATAACAATGTTTTAAAAAATTATTTATGTTACAGATATAATATTCCAATTATATTAATTAAATACTTATATATATATATATATATATATATATATATAAATAAATGATACTTCCAAATCAAATATATTAAGAATAGTTTTGTTAATTTTTAATGCGAGTCTGAATCATGTCTCGTTAAGAATCGTTAGCAAAAATTTCCTGCATCCCATCATGCACCCCATCAATTTAAAAAAAAACATAAAAATACTCCCCGGGACTTATTTTCAAAAAGAAATTTTCAGAACATAATTTTTAAATTTCAAAAAATATTTTTCATAACCTATTTTCAAAAAGTATATTTCGAAACATAAATTTACGTTTGACAAAATGTTTTGCAGAAATATTTCGAAAGCTAATGAAAAGGGTATTTTAATTATTTTGTATCCGTGATAGGGTTATGCCATAATAAAGATTATAATTTATTAAGAAGTTAGATTCCCACACCTTAATCATAAAGACATGATAACTTTTATATATATATATATATATGCAATTATAAAAAAAATATTTATATGTTCTTATGATATTATATTATATTATAGATCAATTTTTTTTTATCTAAGTTGAATATATGAGTCCGAATTGTATAAAAATTGATATTACCTTCAACCAAAACCTTATAATATTGGATTTTTAAGTTTTTTTTTATATATTATTCAACTTTCTTATTTATATTCAATTTGAGACTTAAACTCATATTTGAATACTTAACATGATCATAATTTAGGGATTAATATATTGAGATGTTCCCGTCCATATATAGATTGAATATTACTTGGTCATGTAAATATTTTATATTATTCTCTTATAAAAACAATCACGAGATATCTTTGACAACAATAATATGATAAAATTATCAAAAGTTAAATCAGGTACATTAAAATTATATTTTCACTCCTTTAAATAACACAGGAGAATTAGAAAGAAATTTCTTCTATTTTTTAAAAAACTTTGACTTTAGCATAAGATATCTTTTTCAAATCCTTTCAAATGAAAAATGATGATTTAACATCATTGTTAGAAAAAACTTCCTTGACATTTTTATTTATTAGTATAATATTATATATAAATAAAATAATAATATATGGTAATGTGAAATGGGTATACATTATGAACATTGGTGTTAAAATAACATCATCTCTTTTTAAATACTCCTTTACTATATTAAAGACTATCGAAAACCTACTAAAAGATCCACAATTGAACCCTTTAACATTATTTTACATTATATTTATCCTAACTTCGATAATTTGCCTATTATATATGATAAAAAAAATCAACTTAAATAAATGGAGGTGTGAAACTTTCCAAATCCATTCTCTCCAATCATTGTAATAGTATTCATTGTAATAATATTCTATGTAACAAGAAGTTAAAATACAAATATATTATTAATTTAGTCACTTGGTATATCCATTTTGACATTATTATTTTTTATTTGAAAGTTCTAATCATCTTAAAAGGATCAATAATGATCATCTTTCATATATCTTTATTATCTATATTAATTTCTTAATTAATATGTTTCAAATGTAAAGAAAATAATAACATAAAAAAGGAATTATAATGGATAAAACCTCTATTTTTTTGTCTTTAAATAAAAAGCAAACGTGCAATTAGAATAGAAAAAAAATATACTTTATATCTTGCTTTTATCAAAATTTAATAAAAAATAATCACTTCTTAAAATATATCAATAATAATCATAATGTGTTAAAAACGTTGCAAATATAGTATGTTTTAGATAATATTCAAAAGAAAAAAAAAAGTGAAGCTCAACTGTAAAATTGGAATATGTTGTTGAAATTAAATTTAATTAAAATAATTAATTTTATACATTTTCCACATCTCATATTCTCATTTAAACATAGTCTATAAATGAAATATAAATTTCAATAACCATTAATATTAGCTAGCAAAAGTAGGATTTTGGTGACTTAACTCCGATAATAAATCTTAGAAGACGACACATAAAAAGTTAAAAGATAATATCTAGGAATTTAATTATCATTCAATTATTTGTTGACTCTTATAATATTATTTTATTGTTTCTGTAAGATTGTTTATTGAATTGATTATGATAATAAACAGTTTAAAATTAATATGACAAGTTTTTAAAATTAAAATAATAAAAGGAATATCTTTCTTGAAGTGAGAAAATATTTAAGATATATTTTCTAAGTTAAAGTGAGTCTTTATACTCGTACATTTTTAGTTACTTTCAATTTAAATTTATTCTTAACTTTTAGTTTTGACACTAGTAATTTTCCTACGTTTATAAACTGAAAAAAAAGCAGAAATCAAAGTTAAAAAGAAAATGAATTGATGATAGTGTTTTGTGAGCGGGTTAACTAGAAAATCTGTAATGAAAATGGGTTAATTATATTAAGAGTTATTAGTAAAAATATTATTTTATGCCATCCATCCGTTGTTTTTTTGTTTTAAAATTATAACTAGTTCATATAATTAAGTATCAAGAAATGACATTTTATTAAAATAAAATATATAAATTGTAAGAGTATTATTAAAAATATTAAAATAATTAAATTTAAAAAATACATAATATTAAAATAATATGTAGAAATATGATGACACATTATATCTTTTAGTCCATTGTGTTGAGCATGATTCCAACAAATTTCATAAAAAAATAAAGTTAAATAACTAGGAATCTAGGTTCCAACCAAATTATTAAAAGAGAATCCTAGTAGAGAAAAAAAAATGCAATTAAAAGATAAGTTAACAAATATACATGTTATAACTTTTTAATTTAAAATTTCAAAATTGATCTGTAAATAATTTTTTTTAATATTATTCAGTTGAGATTAATAAAATTTTTAATTTAATTAATTTATTTGGGTTGAAAATAATCTGCTGTTAATTTCTTTATTTATAAGTCGTTAAATCTAATTCAACTTAGATTGACTTTGAGTAATTGGATAGATTAATTAAAAATATTTTGATTTTTTAACTCATTAAGTGAGTGTCTATTATATAATTGAATTAAGCAAGATTTTTCTGGTTTAAAACTTATTATCATTTCTCAATTTGAATCTAGTTTTAATTAGATAAACAAGATATTAATGGGATAAACTTATTTGGACTAGTTCTATTCTCCTACGAAGACTGTTTTGGAAGGTTTTACATCAAAAGTTACATGTAGACAAAAATATTCAAATTAAAGGTATTTCTCTGTGTTCTATATGCTTTATGTATAGGAGATAGGAAGAATTTATTTTTCATATATTTTCTTTGATTGTTATGTAACCTCCCAGATTTAGAATTATATCAAACATGTTTTTCTCAGTTTTCTCCTTTTTTTATTCATGATGTTATTGATTTCTTAATCCTTGGAGGGAATCCCTTAGTTAATCTTGTTAGGCTGACAACTATTACTTACTCTATTTGGATATATGGAGGATGAGAAACTGTGATAGGTTTCAAGAAAAAAAAAATCTCTATTTGCTCAGTTATCCAGATTATTAAAGGTGTTATTAGAATAATGGGTAATATTCGCAATGACATTGTTGATTTCTCTTGTTTGAAAGTTTTTTGATATCACATGTTGTCGGAAAGAGACCTCTCCTATTCAGATTATTTGGAAATTCCCTCATGTCAATTGGGTGAAGGTCAACACTGATGGTGATGCTAGAGGGTGTCCGAGTTTTGCAGCATTTGCAGGCATTTTTTTGTGGTAGCAGGAATGAATATATAGGTAGTTTCTCCTCTTTTCTTGGAGTACAACATTCTTTATATGCAAAGGTTATGGGAGCCATTCTGGCTATTGAGCTTGCTTGGAGCAAAAATTTGACATATATTTGGCTTGAGTGTGACTCTTCCCTTCTTTTGTCAAACATTTAGTTCATTTAATCTCATTCCTTGGTCTTTGAGAGAGAGATGAAGAAAGTGTATAAAGATATGTAAAGAAATTGATTTCAAGGTTTCTCATATCTTTCCCTGAGGGAAACTATTGTGTTGACAAGTTGGCTGGGTGTTATAGGTCTCCATAATAAGTTAGATTTTAAGGTCTGGATAGATTTTAAGGTCCGGAGAATAAGTTAGATTTTAAGGTCTGAGGTCATTAAATAGATTTTTTTTCATAATATGTATCAACTCCATCTGTTTTGTTTTGTTTAGCTTGATTTGGGAGGTTTGTCATCTTTTATTGTCATGGGTTTGGTCTAGTCTCCTATGATTTTATATCTTTTCTTTTTTCTTATTTATTATATATTTCATGTTATAACATATGATTGTTGATGTTTGAAGTGAGATGTCAAAGTTCATAATGATACCTATTATAAATTTTATATATAAAAAAATTAATCTGTCCAATCTAAAAAAAACCATAATTAAAATCAAATTATATATAAAAAAATTATCTTGGGTAACGGTTTAAATTCCAAAAAAACAACTTATCACATTTATTTAAATAAAATATTAAGATACACATTTTGGTAACTTAAAAAATATGATATTTGAAAACAATATAGGAATATAATATTTGAGTATTTTTTTCAATAGAAATACCGTGGTATCTCTTAAAATAATATCTAACTGAATGATAAAGTTGTGATCTCCGCCACATTTATTTAAATTTAAAGGGATATAAATACACTATGTTTCTTCTCTCTATTAATTGCAGATTTGCAAACGTTACTCTTTCCTTCTCTCAATTTCGAATTGATCAATCTCTGCATTCTCGTATTCACTTCTGTTCAACTTTTTTCTCTTAAGGTACCTCTTCTCCTTCATGCACTGTTTTTTTACGTTTAAAACGTGATAGATACTTTCTATACTATTATGTCTGCTAAGCGTTAATCTTTTTTTTCTAGTGTGTACGTTTTAGGGTTTTTTTTCCATCCTTATAAATACATACAGATTCAGTACATACAATGAGATATTAATATAGTTTGATAGTTTGATGTTTACTTCTGAGGTATAATTGAAATTGAGGTGAATGTTTTGAGAGAAATTCCATGGTGTTTTGGGAAAGCTAAGAGTTTGGGTTCTTCTATGTTGTCCCTTTCCTCTTTAGTGCTGATCCGAAATATATAATTATACCTATGTTCCTTTTGGTGTTGATCCGAACTATATAATTATATACCAAAATAATAGAATTGAGTACAACGGGAACTTTTCTGTTCTAAATCCCAGTGTTACATTGTTGAGTTTAGGTTTCTTATATATTATTTGTCCCCTTACGATGTGTTCTGTGTTCATATTGTGTGAATCGGGTTTTCTGATCTTCCGATTGATAGGCCTTTTCTTGAATCAACCTTTTCTTTTGATAATGTGGATAGTGAATAGAATTGGTTGTTGTTCAGGGGAGAAAATTCTTGGTTTGAATCATGCAGGATAGAAATTCTTGGTTTGAATAAAAGTTTTTGCTGTGTTTCTCGATCTAACCATATTTTCATTTTTTATTTTAACAAAATTTATAATTTATTAGACTTTACAATTTGGATTTTCCACTAACTCAATCCAAAAAAACATTTATTTATACTATTTTAATTATATAATTTCTGTTATCCTCTTAAAACTTAAATTCAGTTTTAAAGGTTAATTAATTAAATTTTAGTCTGATTATTTATTGTTAAGAGGATCTCCAATAAAAATTCTCATAGATAATATTTTTTTTTTATATTTAATGACTGTTAAAAATTATTATAATATTTAGAGAGATTATAGGAAAACTTGTTAGGTTTAAGTTATGATTTTTTATTGTAATTTGATATATTATTTGAACTTTTAGCAAATAATTTATTATTTTCTTCTCATGTTTACCTTATATATTTCGCTGAAAAGTTTATTCTGTTTTCTCACTAATAAAATAAAATAACTAACTCTCCGTACTCGCGTGTATATCTTAACTAATCCTGTGGGATATATAAAATAATAATGTCACACGACGATCTCATTTTACTTTTATAATCTTATTTTATTTAATAAATTATTATTTATATATAAAAAATAATATTATAGTTTTTAAGATAACAAATCATTTAAAGTAATTTAAGTATTTAAATAATAATATATTCTAGAACTGTATAATTTTATAAAAAAGCAAGTAGATAGTTTTTTTTATGTTATTTAATATTATCATTTATTTCAACTATTGATTTGGCTATTATGCATAAGTTTATTTGCTAGCTCATTTATTATTTATCAACTATAACAATCTATTAATGTTTATCCTCAGTCTCTGTTTTTGCCTAATAGAATAACGTAAAGAAGGAAAAATGTTAGTTTAAAACTACCCTTCTCAGTATAATCTCATTTGACACTGATTTTTAGTAATACAATATTATATAAATAATAAAATAATAATAATATATAAGTGTGAAAAGAATATATAATGTTTCACCTATTTAGAAGTGATCGAATTTGAAGAAGGATGGTGTTATTTTAACACAATGTTTGCTTTCCACGTTAATTTAATACTAATTTATATTATTATTTTATTAATATATAATATTTTATTAATAAAAACAAGTGTTAAATGAAAGTTTTCCATGAACAGTGGGTGAAACGGTTGAAGAACTGTAACGACATGATTACACTATTTTTTTTTTCTAATTAATTTATTATTGCCTCAGTTGTGCAAATTCTGAAGAACTGGAATTAGAGGTTGTCAAATTTGGGTGTTGGAGATGTATTCAGAAAGTGGGGTTTCGCCTAAGATGGAATTGGAATCTGGAGTTTTGAATTCAAAGATCAGTAGTAAAAATCTTAACAGCAAACCTATGATTTTTAGAGGAGATAAAATTGATTTGAGGAGTTTGGATGTCATGCTAGAAAAACACTTGAGCAGGATTTTTTCCAAAACCGTTGCCCCAAAAAGGCCTAAAGAAGCATGGGAGATTGATTTGGCCAAATTGGATGTACATTATTCTGTAGCTAACGGGGCCTATGGTACTGTCTTCAGAGGTACTTATGATAGCCGAGATGTTGCAGGTATTGTATTCTTACACTAATTCTCTGCTTTTGCTATTTAACCATATTTTTAAGGTCTTTGCGTTGTGTTTAAAATATATGATATGCACTTCATTTATTTAGAATAGATTACCTATTGATTCAAGTTAAGGTTATTTGTCCTCCACTGTACAAAAAAACACTGGCTTTGAGCATTTAATATGTTTGAAGAAATTCTGACTAGTTGAAAGAAATTCTGACTAGTTGAATTTTCTAGTGAAAGTCCTGGACTGGGGTGAAGATGGTGTTGCCACTGCTGCTAAAATTGCTTCATTACGGGCATCATTTTGGCAGGAGGTTACTATATGGCAAAAGCTTGATCATCCAAATGTCACAAAAGTACAAATTTAGTCTTCAAACTCTCATCTCATGTTTATTTTCATGACTTGTACTTGGCAAATTTTGCATGCAAATATGCTTAATTTTTCCTTTCTTTTAAAAGTTAGTAGAAGTTTTCAATTTGTTCGTATCTTTCTTCCATTAGTTTATTGGAGCTTCAACGGCCACTTCAAATCTCATGATTCCCTTACCAACCTATGGTCAAAATTCTTTTCCTTCCAAGACGTGTTGTGTAATTGCTGAGTTTCTTCCTGGTGGCACATTGAAACAATACTTGTTTAGAAATAGGAAGGACAAACTTCCATACAAAGTTGTGATTCAGCTGGCTTTGGACCTCTCTAGAGGGTGAGTCACGTAGCGTTTACCTTTTACAATTGTTAATATCAGTACTCTTCTCCCCTCACTGAAACTCTTTTTCCTCTGCAGTCTTAGTTATCTACATTCAAAGAAAATTGTTCACCGCGATATAAAACCTGATAATATGTTGTTAGATGCTAATAAAAATTTGAAAATAGCTGATTTTGGAGTTGCTCGTATTGAAGCTATCAACCAAAGTGAGATGACAAGTGAAACTGGAACCTATGGATACATGGCACCAGAGGTATGAATCAAGCTTTCGATTTTTCTCTAGATATTATGCAGTTCAATTCCATAGGATGGCTGCATATGAAAGTGTTATTCGTTTTAATATTTCATTTAGATAATTTTCTTTAATATTTGCTCTTGTAGGTTTTAAATGGCAAGCCTTATAACAGAAAATGTGATGTCTATAGTTTTGGCATTTGCTTGTTGGAAATTTATTGCTGTAATATACCTTTTTCAAAGCTGAGTCTTGCTGCTGTGTCATGTGCGTTCATTAACCAGGTCAGTTCATAAAATGAATCCAATGGTTAATTCATCACTTCAATACTTTGATTGTGATTACTTCTGAATTTATTTGAAAAGGTTTAGGGTTTAGAGTTGTTTTAATCATAAAATACATGCAACATCTATAAATTATGTGCATATTTATTTTCCTAATATAATGCTCACTGTCATATTTTCTTGCACAGCATTTACGACCTGATATTCCTAGGAGTTGTCCAAGTGCCTTAGCAAACATCATACGAAAATGCTGGGATACAAAACCAGAGAGGCGTCCAGAAATGCACGAGGTGGTAGAAATGTTGGAAGCAATTGACACAAGCAAAGTAGATAGGATGACACGGAAAGATAAAAATCGTGTTTGGTGTTTTTTACCTTCTCATCGTTCATAGTACTTAGCTTGAAATCCTTGATAAGTATGTGTACATCAGGGAAGTCATAGTCTAATAATCTATAGGGATAAGTTGTAGCTTGGAATTTTTTCATTTTCGATATTTAACTGAAGCAGGGAACTCCTTGTTTCTTCCATATTATATATTAATAAAACAATATATTATACTTTTAGATAATATTAGTGCACAATCCTTCCATCGCCAAGGACATGTAATAATAATAAAAAAAATCCAAAATTTAATTGTTACAAAAAAAATATATGTAAGATTATAAAAATAAATGGAGATAAGTTTCATTAAATTTATTTTTAAAAGTTATATTCTTTTAGATTTATTAGAATTAGATTATTCATTTAATATTGTTCATTAAACTGTAAATTATTTGTTTATTTAATATATGTTTATATTTTTTTATCATATATATATATATATATATATATATATATATATATATATATATTATGAAACATTTAAATATAAAAAGATGTTTCTTTATTGTTTTGTCATATCACATGAAAATGCTGTGAACGAGAGCAAGAGCATTATTATCTACTGCACAGTTTAGGGTTTAGTGTAGTAGGCACTATATTTTTTCCTTTACTCTAGTATAAATAGAAGATGATATTATAACTAAAACTTTAATTAAGTTTTAAGTTAGTTTTTATAAATTTAGAGATTTTTAATTAATTTTTTTCCATTGAGTATATTTTTTAATCGAATATTTGTCTTTTAACTTTTCTGATAATTGAGTGGGATGGTTGTAGTTATCTTGTCTCATTACTTTAATTATTTTTACATGTTATTTTTTTTATTAGTATTAAATGATAGTTTTGTGATTAATATAACATGTGAGTTTTATTATGAAATGAGGATAAATAAAAATGAAAACAAAACAAAAATAAAAATTTAAATACAATATTGAAAGATTGGAATTAGTGACTTGTTACAACACAACAATAACCATAAAAAAAAAGTTAAGGCGAAAGGTAAGTAATCTAGTTGTTTTTCAACCCGAGCATTACTTGTGATTTCCTCATTTCCTTTTTAAACATTATGCTCTTTTAATCATTAGGACAATTTATTATTAGTTCTGAGATTTATTAATAATGCTTAAACTTCTTTTAAATATTTTTTTATGACTAAGTAAGTCGACCTTTATTGGATGTCATGCTTCGAGTATTATCTATACAAAATATTATTTTTATTACCTTATAAACACTTGTTAAATATTCTTGTTTATTTAGTTTGACATATGATTGACCTTATTAAGTCACAAAATTTGTTTGTCTTTACATTTTACTCTAGTTATAATAGCTAATCACTATAATTTCAAAGGTGATACATAATCGCCCTCTTTAGAAGACATCTCACGTGCTATTCTAACTCCATTATTGTTCTCTAGTTTTCCAACGTTATATTTATGTTTTTGTTTTGCTTTCCTTTTTGTTTTTGTTTATACTCACCCAAAACATTTTTTGTTTTCACTTCATTTTCAATCTCATCCAAACAAATTGTTCCTTATGATTAACCAAAACAATAAAAACCAAATATCATTGAATGTCCCACAAATAGGTCCCATTATTGGATGTCCTTCCCTACCTTCATGTGCAACTCCAACTCCACACTTGTTTTATTGTTCAACCTCATGTTTGTTTAGTAATCTCCCAAAACATATTAGGTTTTCATTTTGTTTTCATTTTTATTTGTTTACCCTCATCCAATAATAAAAATCATGTGTTATGTTAACCACAAAACTAATATTAACACAAACTAACATGTAGAGACAACTAAGTAAGGTGATGGGGAAACATAACAACCACGTCACCTAATTAATAAAAAACTGAAATGTTAGAGATTCAACTGAAAAATATAAATTTTTTAAATACTTAATAGACAAAGAAAATTTAATAGAGACTTAATTAAAAATACTCAAATTTATCATAATCTTACAATTTAATTAAATTTTAGTTAAATTGTTAAAATTATACATATTAAAGTGATTATGTAGAGATTAAGTAAATATAAATCTTAATATATACAAAAATTGTAATCATCTTTATGCCAAGTTTTATTCGTGACTCTCATGTAACTTCAAAAAAATAGTTTTACTAATAAAAATTACACAAATGTCAATAAAATAAATTGAACATACTCTCTTCTTATACTAATAACAACTCAACAACTCGATATATCTTAACACTAGAAATACTCAACAACTCGATATATCTTAACACTAGAAATAATATCCCAACTCAATAACCAATTAAAGAATAGAAAAAATATTCCAACTCAATAGAATGATAACATTCTAAAATTATAAAATTACATTTTTATAATAAAGTATTTAACATTTTAAGAATTAGATGATTCAATACTTTGAGAATAAGCTAGTAAACGATAAAATTATTAAAGTATTATGTTTGATTTAGTATATTAAAAGGTTTCGTCTAACAAATCCAAGAAATTAAATAAATGAAGATTCGTTTGACAAACAAACACAAGTTCGTTTCATCCTTTGTACAAAATCTCAATGATTTGTCTAATGACGTATCATAACAATTTCACATAATAGAACAAACTCATAATTTCACCTAAAACACTCTAGATAAACCATAAGGTAGACGAACTAGATTAAATAGATAACTCTTATACGACGAGAATAGATGACTAACATTAAAAAGAAAAAAACACGTAGAGTATATATATATATATATATATATATATATATATATATATATATATATATATATATATATATATATATATATATATATATATATATAT
>Ga0099825_1008549_pt1 | contig 12064 bp, 2 predicted proteins | sample SiratroredBW_FD_76838 | JGI IMG/M metagenome (GOLD analysis project Ga0099825, IMG submission 76838) | Root nodule microbial communities of legume samples collected from California, USA - Siratro red BW | ecosystem: Host-associated > Plants > Roots > Nodule | place: USA: California | collected...
CAAAATAAATATTATTAATTTTGTCATTATTATTTTTTATTATTTTAATTTTTTTTTTTTTTTTTTTTTTTTTTTTTTTTTTTTTTTTTTTTTTTTTTTTCACTTACCTCTCATTCTGGGAAGTGATTTTATAGGCACTGGACCGCGTAAGCTAATACAATACTTGCTCCAATCAAATTTGCTGAAGAAATCCAGAAACCGATAGAGCACCTACGATGATATGCCAGTAATAGGGTTACAATAACACAAGTTTTCTTTTTTTTTTTTTTATCATAAGCCAAAGTAGAAATTACACCAAAGAAACAAGTTTGTCACCTCAAACGGTCCAGCGAATATATTACTGTATACATGAAATACATATATGACTAAAGTTTCCAATGCATAGGTTGAAATGAGTCCATGGTAAGATCCCAGTATGCGGCTCTCATAGAAACACCAAGCTTTTATCAGTATAATACTTCGCTTCAGTAAGTGATTCTGATTAATCAAATTGTCTACCTGCAACACAAAAATTATTTGTCAGAGATCTCTGCAAAAATTTTAAAAATAAAAAGAATAATGATCAAAACTTCCGGCAGAATGAATCACCTCCTCAATGAAACAAAGTGTTCCCAAACCACCAATCTGGTTGAAAGATATGTCAACTAAAAAGTTTTCGACAAAACACTTTATAATATTCACCTGCCATTAAACAAGAATGAGAAATGCAGAAGGTAAGAATGCTGACAAAACAATTATTTATAGTATTGCATTGATGTGAATGAAGTTAGCATGGAGACATTATACGTAAAAAATGAAAAAGAAAATGAAGAAGCACGTACCTTTGCCCTAATCCACTTAACCTCTTTCACTTGAAATTGCGCGTCCTCATCATTCTCTTCTCTCTTTAAAATATGCAGTGTATCTTCGATCACGTTGTCTTCATATTGATGATCACAGAACGCTGTCAGATCAATGTCCCCATCAGGCAAATACGTCTTCAACGGTACGGAACCAAATGGAAATATCTGTGCCAGTGATAAGAAAGGTTAAATTCTGATACCATCTCAAGGTACTTTAAACTTAACCTTAAAAACTGATATGTAAGATGAGTTTTACACGTAGTTATAAACTATTGAATTTTCTACTTTTTCTTCTATATGTGTTCAGCGAGAAGAGGCATAAACAACCTTAAAAGGATATAAAGATTATTTGAAGGAAATCAACTTCCACTGTTTTATATTACATGATTGTGATGGATTTATCTCCACTCAAGATTGCACTATATGGGGCACGGAATAAAGGTGTTTCAAGACCTTTTTATCGTCGGATTTATTTAATTTTTATGTTTTATCTCTTTTTTTTTTCTATATGGTTTTTGGACTACCTTGATTTCTTATTTTTTTTATCAATACTTGTTTCTCAGGCACTTATCTTGTTTGTAAAATGCTTGGATAATTTTATTTTTTTTTCATTTAAGCTTAGTCAAATATTTCAATAAATTTACTTTCTGTTTCTAGCAAGCTACATTAAGGAGAAGGGTACGAAAATATTTTCCAAATTGCTAGAATGATAGCACTATATTAGATCATGTTATTATGACAAAATCGATATTTCAATCAACAATTTATTATATTTAACATAAAGAATCTATAAGCTGAATTCGGAAACATAATTAGAAAGGCCCAAGATTTCACCAACGTGAAAAGGATAAAGGATTATTAATTATTTTATATCAATTATAAGCAGAGGTTTTAAGAATTCTTACTATAACTAATCATACAAGCATATTCATACGTGCATAAAATAAATACATATCAAATGAAAAATCAAACTGAAAGAATTAACAAGGAAAGTACCTGACAAGGGACACGGTTCATGATGAGGGATCGTAGGTAAGATACCACAGCATTTCGTTGTGCTTCTGATGTGTGGTTGGGCTGAATATGTGTAAGCAGCTCTCTAGTTCTACCTTCAACTTGTGCCCATCTTTTCTGGTCAAGCACTTTTGCAACAAATGGTGTCTCACTAGACACAAGACCATTTGGAATAAAGTTATTCATGACTGCACAATATCTGCTTGGACAAAGAAGGTAAAAAAAAAAATTAGCATCATATGTCTCAAAATTTAAGAAATGTTTGGTGTTACGAGGTGTTCGTCATGCAAAAGCTAATTAATGAAGCACAAAGGAAAGAATTACGCAGGATTGTTTGCTTAATTTATGAGACCAAAGAAATTTTTTATTCTATAAAAATATGTATCTCAGCCAAACAAAGTAAAAAGACTAAAGCAAGTTGACAAGTATGACAATAAAATATTTAAAAAACAAACAAATAAATAAATAACAGAATGAAAGTATTGCACAAAATTACTCCTAAGATATACAATAAAAAAAATTAAAACAAATAAATAAAAAAAATGACGAAACGTGAAGAAAACATGTATTCCAGACAAACCCCCAATCAAGAATAACACAAACTATCTCCAAAGTACTAATTTTTCGATTTTTCATGAAACAAAATAATTAAGCAGATTTGGACCGTGGGTGCCATGAAACCATTGAAAAAGAGCACAGCAACATCAATCAAATAAAAAAAGACACATGATCCAGTGGAGCCCACATGACAAATGAGGTCCACCTCTCGATCCTGTCTTTTTTTATTTTTTTCTCCCCTGTTTCACATGTGCAGATTCTTATCACAAAATTTTATGATGCTAAAAGAACTCACATTTTCAATTGATGTAGACAAATGGTGAACATTATCCAAATCAGTCAAAATACAAACATCGTCGGGAACAAAAAGTGGAGTTAAAAATTAAAAGAAAAACAACAGTTGAGGTTCCACCTTGAAGTTCAACACACAAATGGAGTGCGGTTGAGAAGGAGAAAGGAAGAGACGGATTGATCCGAAATGAAGTGCTAGCAAAATTGGAGGGAGGAGTGAAGTGATTCTGTGACAAAAGAGTTTATTGTGTGATTGTGAGTGTGAGAGTCTAGAATAAATAGCAAAAGGGTGACGACAATGTGCATAGCACCTTAACACATAGGAACAGATAAGAAGGAGTGAGGCTGGGTGACAGACAATGAAAAATAAACTGCATGTGTATTCTTTCTTAAAAGTAATACTTTAAAAAAGGAAAAAAAATAATTACTTTAACGTTTTCATTTATTTTTTATGTGATGAATTTAATTATGAACTCGGTTAACAGTTGACTTTTGGTTCATGTTCACATTAGGCCGTTGCAAAATGATTCCAGAGCTGATTCTTTGTGTTATAGTTGTTGAAAGTGTTTCCCCACACTCTTTCTATAATAACTTGAATTTATTCAAAAATCAAAGGAGGTTCTTAATTTTAAATAAAAAAATCATAAAAATTAAAAATGAAGAATTTTTGCTTTTGAAAAACGTCAATAACGCTAAAGATTAAAAAAGAAAGTATTAAAAATGTCATCAAAACAATTTTTTAAAATTTTACAAGTATTCACAATATATTATTTAATATATATATATATATATATATATATATATTAAAATCTATTAAAAAGTAAGAATCATTAGTTAAAAGAGGGAGATTTAAAAAAATATATATATATATATATAGTTTTTATTATATGTTGATTAATAATAGAAAGTAGGTTTATCTAAAGGAGTTGGGTGAAGTTTTTCACTTAAGCATGTTTTATTTCTTATTTTATTTTATATATTTATTACATATTATTAAAATAACTAAATTCACTCAACTCACTCTTTATAGTAATATAATAAAATGTTCACTTGTTTCATCAAAAATTAACCTAAAAAACATGGTGAAAATCAAAGTATAATTGACCTTCTTAAAGCTTTTGCATTGAACTTCTTAAAGAAAAAAAAAAGATTTAATTGACAATTATGAGGAGAGTTTGAAGAAGGAATTTTACCAAATTGAAGCTATTATATTGACAATTAATATAGAAGGTTTTGACCTTGAGAAAGATATAGTAAATACAAAAGCAGTGGATAATTAGCCAGTATAGGCCTTTTGGAATGACAATTTCCCTTTTATAGAATGATAAACTCTAGTTTTTAAAAATATGATTTTGTTTTTGTGTCGAATTTGGATTAGTCCAGACATAATTTTGATTTGGCCTTCTTAAATAAATAGAAGATTTAGATTAATTCAAATATAATTTTGATTCAAACTTTTTAAGTAAATAGAACCTAAGAATCTTTCAAATGACAAAGTAATAGAAAATTTTTATAATGAAGTTTGTTATGTGTAGGAGAATTTGTTTACTATAAAAAAAATTTCAACCGATAAAATTTTATTGACGGAATTTTATTTGTTAGTAAAATATCATTATCAACAAATATTATCTGTTATTAAATTTATTGACGAATATCATCCGTCATTAAATTTATCGACGGATTTATCGATAGATTTACCTTAAATTTATCAGTAATTACAGACGAATTCAAAAATTTGTCGGTAAATTTATATACAATCAATTTACTGATAAATTTTGAATGTTTCCAATTGATTTTTCTCGAATTTTTGTTTTTTTAGTGAATAAAAAACAAAAAATAATTATTAAGAAATCAAGTTTAGATGTGTTTTTTTTTTATCAATAACTAGTTTGAGTTATCAACCAGACTTGTTATTTGAGATACTTTAGCTGAGTATAGCAAATGCTTTTTATTTGTTTTTTAATACAACATGATACTATAACAAGATTTGTAGTATTATAGATTTCATATATCTTTTAGTATCATTTGACTTTACAATGTGATGAAACAAATTATAGGTTAAAATTCTCTTTGGGCTTGTTGGACTGAATTATATATAACTTTAACCCAAAACTTTAAGGCTCTGATATCACTTGTTGGACAAATTCAAGAAAAAAAAACACCGGAGAGACAAAGAAGAATGAGAACAGGGTCAAACATACAAGGAAATGACACTATCTTTAACTCAAAACCTTAAAGCATTGGGTTTGTGGGTTTTCTTTCTTATATATGTTGTTCAACTTTCTCATTTCTACTCAATATGAAACTTAAACTCACACTTAGATATCTAACATTTATTTTAATATTTTCAATCTCTTAAACCAATTATTATTTATTTTGTAATGTGTGAGACTTGTAGTGTTTTAAAGTTGTAACATACATATATTTGTGTGTCTTGTCCGTTATTTGTAATTGATGATTTGTCCATCTTGTTAGTTGATGAATAAATTTAAAATTTTGATTTCTCATTAAAATATGAAATTGTGTGACTTAAAAAATCGTTTACAAATATTCCATAACGAAAATATTATTACAAGAGATTGATAGTCTTTGAATACTTTTTATAGGAGATTGATTAATGAAGTGAAACTTTTCAAACAAGTTAAATAATAATAAACTCAACACCAATAAAATATAAACAAAAATTAATTAATGTTCGGTTTAAAAATGATGTGCATATAAAAAAATTGTAACAGAACAAAAATAATAAAATATAAAATAGTAAGTTGAAGTGTCAATAAAATGTAATTATATAAAATTTCGTAACCATAATTAATGATATCATATTAAACTTTATAGTATAATTATATTCTTAAAAATATAATAAAAATAACTAAATTATTAAATTTTATCTTTAATAACTAATTTAAACAAATACACATTTACATTTCAAGTAAATCTACATTCTTTTAAAAATAGTTTAAGAAGAAATTTGGAAAATTGGAAACTATTACTATCCCAAGAAGAGAGAAAAGAAAGATTAGGTGAGTTGATTTCTTTTCCTTATACCTTTGGTTGACAATGTTTGATGACGCTTAAAAAATAAATAGATAGGGCATTTTTTTTATATAATAATTTTTCCATGTGATATATTAACTACTTTTCATATTTAATTCAGCATCTTTAATAAGAGATTATTTATCTATGTTTATTTTATTTATAGTGTTGGAATATAAAATCTTATTTGAAATATCTAAAATCTTATTCGAATATTTAAATTTAGTGTAACTCGCATAACGAAAATATATTAAAAAATTATTATTTATACATCAAAATTATGAAAGGAAGTTTTTTACTTTAGCCTGTATTTTTTTCCTCAATTTTTTAAAATTTACTGATTTATTTTTCTGGCAAAGATTTGTTTTTTTTTTTTCTATATTTTTTCTATTTTAGTCTCTCACTCATTTTTCAAGTTCCATATTGGTTATTTTTATATTTAATTACATTAACATAGAATATTTTTATTTTATATTAAATTTAGTGTATTCATTTATAGGTTTTTACTATTTTTCTCCATAAATTTTTCCACATTTCCTTTTAAGTTGTTTATATTACTTAAAATATTATTTTCTTATTTAGATCTGTCTGTTCTATTTTTCAAAACAATTTTTCTGTTTTTAAAAATGAAAAATTTCGTAGAATTAAGATTTTTTTTCTAATACTATTTTTTAAACCAGAAAACCGAAACATGTATAAGTTATTTGGTTTTCTATTACTCGTGTTATTCATTACAATTTTACTCATTCTTTTCCTCCTTCCTAATCTATATAAATAAGATTTTAAGAATAGTTATTGGTGCAACTGACATTACAATGAAGTTCCCCTACATGTAAGAAATATGTTATAACCTTATAATGCACATCCTATCTAATCAAACAGTGTGGTTTTTAAAATATTTAATTTCTTTTAAAAATATAAAAAATACAAGAACAAAAATAAAAAAATATTTAAATATTTAAATATTTTATTTTAAGGTTTGAGAAGGATTGAGTTACTTCATCCAATATAAAAAATCAGAAATAATATAGTTTTAAATAAAAATTTCATTTATTTAAAGATTATTGACTTTTTCATGCATATTTTAATAATAATTGAAAATCAAGATTATATAATTCTAAATTTAAAAAATTATTTATTATTGTGTTAATATTTTTAATTTTAAAATTTGTAAATTTTTATAATTCTTTATATTGATTAGAATATAAGATAGTGTGAATGACTATTTTTTTTTGCAAATTAAAAATAATATAAATTATTTATCAATTTATTAAATTGTTTTATAAATTTTATTTAAATTTATTTTTTTAATTTTTTTATAATAAATATAATAAATATAAAATAATGCAGATGATTAGACAAATATTCAAACGATTATTGATTAAATATGAGATAACTCAGCGATATTATTTTAATATATAAAAGAATTGTTTAAATTTGTCACTTTATTTATCATATAAAAATATTTTAAACAATAAACACTAATTATAAAATGACACGAATGGATAATTTTAGCAATTCTTTAATATGTAAGTAATACACTTACATTAAAGGTTGGTGAGGAAATATTTATTCTTAAAGACAATCATAAAATTATGATTTGATGAATAGTGGCATTAATAAAAATTAAAAAGGAAAACAAAAAAATGGCCCCACAATGAGACCAATTATAGAAATGAATTTCGCCATATATTAAGAATGTCCAGGGCCACCTTCTTTATGAATGTGAATGAAAAGAGTGATGGAAATTTTAAAAGGTGAATGAAATGATGGCCCCACACCTGAATGAGCATAAAAAAAGACAGATAAAAACGTGGATCCTTCAATTCCAATTTGCATGCAACTTTAATTCAAGCAAATTATGGTTCCTATTTATCCATTATTACCAAATGGCAGCATTTGTCATTGTAATTAAGAGGTTTTCTACCTTCACCTTGATATCTTCTTCCTGCACCTTCATAGTTTTTTTTTTTCTTTTAAGTATCCTTCGTTAAATTGTTCACAGTGTCATTTACTCTTCTTTAATCTTATATCTCACTTCTCATTTTTTATGATGCACCGCCAGTACCATGAAGAATTGCTGTGAAGAGCAGCCTATCAGCATCCACAATCAAGAGTTGTCGTCATATTTACCATCGTTTCTACTGTTGAAGGCAATGTGTTTCTACTGTTAAAGGTAATGTGGTATTGTTAATGGAAGAGGATAGGATGCGCCGCACCGTGAGGGGTGAGAATTTTTGCGTTTGATTTTTTGTCCCCTCCTGAGTCTCTGGAGGGAGTACAAATTGGGTTTAAAAGGGGTGCCTATAGCAGAGCAAAAGTGGTTCATATTTTTGAGTCTCGGTCCAGGTATCTCCATAAAATGGTTAAAAATTAAATTACTAATGAATAACTCATCATATCTCTTAAAACAGGTGTAATTAATTCAATATCCCAACAGTAAATTGGAAATATTTGATCAAATTCTAGAATTATCTACCATTAATTCGATATCTCGATAGGAAATCCAAAATATTTAACCAAATCAGAGAATCATGCATGTAAGCTAATATCCAAGAATTGGGTAAAACAAGGTTGGGCTAGAATTCTGGCATCGAATACGTTGGAAGAAAAATTATAAATACAAGATTGATAAAAAGAAAAAATAACTCAGATCTGGACTAGCCAAAAGTGATAAAAAATCTCATTGACTAGAACAAATTGGCATCTACCGTGATGTTAGGTAAAATTTTCCTACCTCTACATCGAAAATGTCATACACTAAAAAGCTTCTTGGAAACTTGATTCCTAGGGAGGATGGGAAACCAGAGACAGACAACACCTCATGGAGGGAATGATGATGCACCTACTCTCCAGGAGATACTGAAAACGATGAACGAACTACAACGAAGCAATGAAGAATTTAGAAAACAAGCAAAAGAATTGAGAATCGAGAGGAAAAAGGCTCATGTTGAACATTAATGGTTGAGAGAAGAGATAGATGAGACATGTCATCAGATGGAAGAAACTCAGAGAGCACATGAGCAACTACAAAGGGAAAATGAAGAATTACAGTGCACCTTATGAGAGAAAGAGTTAAATGCAACAACTAAAATATTGCAAGTACCTAAAGTGTTAGTGGATCTACAACCTTCCTCACAAGCGATCATGGAGGAACAAGTACCACCTCACTACATGGTGCCGAAAATGGCTCCTTTCTCGGGAATGGGCGATCCGGAAGTCCATCTCCAAACTTTCAAGGCACAAATACTCATCTTAGAGGGGATCTGATGCGGTTCAATGCAAAATGTTCGTGGTACCTTCACTGGAATAACACTTTAGTGGTTTAGTGGGATCCCTTACGCCACTATCAATTTGTTTAACACATTCTCGCATCTATTTCTTTAGCAATTTGTTGCTAATCAGGTAAAGCTGCCAAAACTGGCAGATTTATTTGATTTCCGACAACAAAAAGGGGAGACACTAACCTTAGTCATTTCTGCGACGTCATAGTAAAGATTAACCCGCATAATAAGGAGATGTTTGTGGAAGCATTTGTGAAGGGATTGCGGGAAAATCCTTTCAGCAAGTCCCTTTTACGGGATAAAGTGGAAACCATGGCTGAGGTACGAAGGAGAGCCACTAGACATATCGAAGCAAAGGAAGTCATGAAGAAAAAATGGGTAGAGGAGAGACGCCCTCTAAATCAAACATCACCATCACTCAAGAGAAAGTAATTTGCGAAAGGATGGAGGGCGAGTGGTGTTCAGGAGAGACGAGCATCAATATGTGCCCTACGCCACTTAGACCTCAGTAAGAGAAGGAACTCTGAGGGTAGGAAGAGACAAATTCAACTGCCCAAGCTTTAACGTAAAAAGAAAGGAGCTTTTGAAGGATCCAAAGGTGATGAATAAGTTAAGGATCGTTGAAGTCTCTGATAGGCCGATCGGCCATAACATGTATAAATAGTGTGACTTTCATCAAACTAAGGGACATGCTACCAGTGGTTGTTTCACCCTGGGGAGGCAGCTTGTCAAATTGCCCGAAGAAGAGGTATTAGATGACTATTTAGAGTCAGCTTAGAAAAGTAGAAAAGCTGGAAGCATGCCACCAAGTTACTCAGAGAATGAACAACATGAGCGACCAACTCTAAGGGACTTGAACACCATCTCAGGAGGATTCGCGGGAGGAGGGGCTACCAGCTCGGAAAGAAAGAGATATTCTCAATCAGTGTTAACATCTTATTTCGTCCGGATAAATATTAATTAGAATAAAAATTTTACAAAACAAAAATAATAATACAAGAATAAAATGTAGTTGATTAGTTATAGATTTATTTTAAAAACAAACAAAATAATATAAAAAGGAGAGAGGTTTGACTTATTCATTAAATTTTACAAATTAAAATAACAATTAATAATAATAAAAACAAAATAAAAATATAAAATAAAGCAACAAAACTTAAAAATAAGAAAAAAACAAAAAATAATAAAAAAATAATAATTAAAGAAATTGAGATTGCTTTCAAACTATTTCTTAATTTGCACGTTCAGTACATATTTAAAATAATAATAAAAAAAGATTGAGTCAATCCTCTAAACTACTTTCTTTTAATAATAAACTAATATAAAAATATAAAAAATAATAATAACAGAAAAAATACGTGGTGAAACCATTCTTCCCCACTTTCCACAATTTTTTTTTTCCGTAAGCCACTTCTCTGATAAATGCTATTATTGATATTATAAATTATCGAATGATATAAAAGAGAAAGGGAAGAGAGATATTAAGAGCAGAATATATAAAACCAAAAGAAGAAGAGAAAGGTGCACCTTTTTAAAGGAAGAGAGAAGTAGTTTTTTTTAGAGATCAAGCTTTGAAGAATCAAGTTTCAGGTATGATTTCAAAACTTAAAATTAGAATGCATTTAAGATTTATGGTTTTGATATTGCTTGGTTCTTATATGATAAGTGTACAGTCACACTCTCTCTCCTCTATGAAAGCCTTCTTCCATAATCTTTTACTGTAACTCTTCACTGCACTACTTTCCAGTATCCAAAACACCTAAAACCAACCCCTAAAATCCACCAAAATTCAATCATGTTTGCCCACAAAAAAATACACCTAAAACCACTCCAAAACAACCCCAAAACAACTTTTGTCGTCACCGCCATTTTTTTTGCACCGACGCCGCTCCTTCCTCATCGTTGCCGCTACTTTTGGTTCATCATAGGTGAAGAAAGGTGATGGTGGCTTAGGGTTAAGGTGGTGGTGACTTAGGGTTTAGGAGTTGGGTCATTCTATTCGAACTCCCACATTACCATTACACTGCCAACCAAAACAAATAATAAAAACTATTCGTACCCCCCACATTACCATTACACCACCAACCAAAAATAATAATAAAAATTATTCGTACCCCCCACATTACTATTGCACCACCAATCCAAAAAATATAATAAAAACTATTCATACCCCCCACATTACCATTGCACCACCAACCTAAAAAAAATAATAAAAAGATAATTTCGGGCCTTTGGGACTAGCCCAAAACTACAACCTTTTTATTTGTGTACTCCCATATTTTAAGCTTATATCTTGCATGTTTTATTTTTATTTTATTGTGTTATGATTATTATTATTTTTTATTATTTCAATAAAAATTAAATTGGTATACGAAAACTTTATAAATAAATTTTTGAAATATTATATTTGCTAATAATGTTAGATATCAAATGGCCGCGCGCGTCATACGATATTTAATATAAAACTTTGGAAATAAAATTTTGGGATATTATATTTTCTAATAATGTTAAATATCAAATGGCCACATGCGTCATACGATATTTAATATTATTATTCCAAATATTTATTAAATATCAAATGGTCGCACACGTCATACGATATTTAATATTATTATTCGAAATGTTTTTTAAATATCAAATGGCAGCACGCGTCATACGATATTTAATATAAAACTTTGGAAATAAAATTTTGGAATATTATATTTTCTAATGATGTTAGATATCAAATGACCACACGCGTCATATGATATTTAATATTATTATTCTAAAGTTTTTAAATATCAAATAGCCGCATGCGTCATACGATATTTAATATAAACGTTAGAAATAAAATTTTGGAATATTATATTTTTTAATAATATTAGATATCAAATGGTCATACGCGTCATATGATATTTAATATTATTATTCCAAATGTTTCTTAAATATCAAATGGCCACACGCGTCACGCGATATTTAATATGAAACTTTGGAAATAAATCATTTTAATATCAAATATAAAAAAATTAATTACAAAAATGTCACAAATAAAAATATCAA
>Ga0099825_1008550_pt1 | contig 12063 bp, 7 predicted proteins | sample SiratroredBW_FD_76838 | JGI IMG/M metagenome (GOLD analysis project Ga0099825, IMG submission 76838) | Root nodule microbial communities of legume samples collected from California, USA - Siratro red BW | ecosystem: Host-associated > Plants > Roots > Nodule | place: USA: California | collected...
AAAAAAAAAAAAAAAAAAAAAAAAAAAAAAAAAAAAAAAAAAAAAAAAAAAAAAAACACTATGTCATGTCATCATGACAAATAAACTGATTAACGTTTATGGATTATTCATCTATATCATTTATGTTAATTTATCATTTCATTTATTAGATATTAATGAGTAATAACTGTTATTAAATGCTAATAATTATAATTTATGCCTATTTCAATTTGAATTTCTGTAACTTTGCTCCTAAACGTAAAATCATAACGTTAAAATCCATAAATAATTACCATAGAGATTTTTAAGAAAATCATTAATCAAGATGTCTAACTCAATACCTCTTTTATCTGATAACATATATATATATTTCCTCTGTCATATGAACTCTCTATAAAGCAACACAAAACAAAAATAACATTTATAATTTTATTTAATCCACTGACTTTAGACTAAGTAAATAAACAAACACGAATCAATCATATCTTAGTGCAATCTGTTGGCTGAAAGGACACTGTATTTTTCTGCAGGTCATAGCCAACCAAAAGGTTTTGCTGAGCCAAGTTTCCAAGAACAGCATGAGTTTGAGTTCGCTCAAAAGCCAAGCACAGAACCCCATCAGCCACTTCAATAAAGGTGCTACTAGGATTCAAAACCACATTTGCCCCTCTAAAGTGTGCTGTGATCACTGGTATATCTAGTTCATCTAATGTACCATTGTAGCAAAGACTCAACCTTAGATTTGGATCCTTAATAGGGTTTGATTTAACTTCATGTGCCACTGTTATTTCCAACCATGTGTAAAAGTCATCTGGCAAAAGAGTAACTGTTGTACCTGTGTCAATCACCATATTTCCATCATCTCCTCCAATTGCTAAAGAGCTTCCAAACTCTGCCCTATGGATTCCCACACTGAGTCCTTCTAGGGTTACCAAGTAAAATACTTCTCCAGGTTTACCAAATAACTGGGTTGAAACAGTTCCAGGGCCATTAACCACAGCAGCATCTCCAAAACTGAGTTTGCTAGTTGAGTTGGAATGTAAAGTGGTTTCTGGGACCAAACAATAAGAAAACTTCCAACCTACTGAAGGACCTAGTTGGTTTATAAGGGACACAGGTCCACGTCCAAGGCCAACTATGCCAGAATTTGTCCCTTTTAAGACCTTGAAATTGATATGACCACAACCTATTGCAGTTCGAAGTAGAGTGAGAGATCCATTGGTGGAGCCTAAAGTTAGGGTCTCCACACTTAGATCTCCATATGAGAATGTGGCATCACCATAGTCAATATGATATTGACAACGTTTTGCATAGCAATAGGAGCCAAGGACAGAATGGCATGTGTTAGAACGGCAAGAGAAGGCTTTGTATGATTTGGATTTTGAAGGATCAAACAAAGGAGTGACTTGGCTGTAACATTGTGTACATCGTTTGCATTGCATCCAAATCATGTCACTACCTGTATCAACAATTCCATACACCTTAACTGGTGGGGTTCCAACTGCATAACTCATCACGCATTCACCATGATCTGGTATTACAGTGGCAGTCACTGTGTTTGGAGACACAAGGGATTTGCTGAAATGATTGGCACGGTTCATGGAACGACGCAGAGCATTGGATACCCTTTGGAATTTTGTTTCTGTGGAACTATAGAATGGTGATTTTGGTGAGTCACGGTGGATTATCTCCACACTGAATCCACCATTTAGGGCTTCTGAGAAAGAGAGGTTGTAGAGACACAGTAAAACAGAAGAAAAGCATGATATTTTGGTCATGTCTTAGAACACAGCACATGCAAGCAGTTCCTTAAGGCTTTTTATAAGATTTTGGAGTGCATGACTGAGAGAGTTGGTGGAATTGTTGTGCAATGATTAGGGTTTGAAATTTTGTCCTCTGTCGTCAAAATATTTCAGATCACTTACTAAGTTATCAGTTAAAATGAAAACATTAGTACATTTTTTCTTGTTAAAATGTCCGTCAAGAGTTGTAAAGATTAAGAATTGTAAAAGTAATAAATGTTGTGCAAGTTATATAATTGATATTTTAATTCAATACGTTTATTAAGTGCTTTTTTTTAACGTTTATTAAGTGTTTATTATTATAATATTTGGCTAATTAATTAACTTTATAAGAATATCTTTAATATTTTATATAAAAAAATCTTTAAAACACATCCACCAAAATGATTAGAATTTACATTAAATCAATATTTAATTATAATAATAAAATTAAATTTTAGGTTATAAAAGATTGAAATAAATAGAAAATTATGAAAATACTAAACTTATAAAAGTTTATTAGATAAAACTTTGTAATAAACATGTTGTTGAGATCCACTCAAATAAAATAATGTCATGACAAATTTTAGGGTTTGCACAACTTTAAATATAAATAATTAGTTTACAACTATTTTTAACATTAACTATGAACAGTTAATAAAATATCATTAAATTTTTATTAAAAATATAAGGTTAAGGCTGGATAGTTAATATCCACCCTAAGTCAATTCTGGGGTGATGCAAAATATGTGATGGATGGGTACAAAGTCGTAACTCTTCAATATGGACAAGTCCATACTAAGATGGATGAGAGATACTTAGGTTAGGTGTTAGTATTTGTGCGATTTTTCTACTTTGCAAGGACGTTTGTACTTGGTAACAACAGTGCTTATTAGATGCTTGGAGTGATCGTGATGGTAGCTATAATATTAGAGACTGGAGCATAGGACAGAGCAGTAGCATTGGTGGTCTTATGCGTTTTGTGGAGGAATAGGAGTGAAGAAGTAGATCAACACATTAGCAGGAAGAGGCAAGTGCTAAGCAATTTCGGCCTAGCAGAAGCAGTAAGGAGTAGCGTAGTACATTGTGCTGGAGGAGATTCACTTCAAGTTATATTTCAGTATAAAGAAGGCATGTATCATTTTCTTTGGGTTCTGTTGGAAAGCACTTAATTCGTCTGATGTGTATGCTTTATATGATTAGAAATTCTTAGTTTTATGTTGTATTGTAGGTGCTATGGTACTCTAATTCACTCTTGATGAAGTTGGGGTTAATTCACTCTTGAATTGGTGGTTGATGTAGTTGGGGTTAATCTTTAGGTTTTAATGTTTTGTTAAGATAAAATGTTTTGTAACAGGGTTTAGGGTTGGAGCCTTTCTAAAAGTTTTCCACTTATTCAATTCTTAACTCTTAAAAAAAATCCTAAATCAAATCAAATTGCATTAAAAATATTACAAATTTTAATATGAGGTAAAATCAAATTCGATCTCTTAAAAATCCAACTCACGAGAGTCGTCGAATCATGATGAGTCATGATAAAAAGATTAAAATATTTAATATTCATATTTAGTATGTATATTAATAGGATCTTTGAAACTATAATTTAGAGATATTATTTTATCCATATTATTATATATAATTATCAGTATATATAATAATATAATATTTTTTCATGGTTATTCTAGTATGAATTTAGATCAAATTTTTATATTGAAAAATATATTAAAAATAAATAAAAACTAAAAAAATTGTAATTTTTTAAAAAATAATTAAATTAATCCGTTTAATGTACAAATTTAGGGTGGAATGGACTGGACACCCTTTTTTTTAAAGCTCGCTAATAAAGGACCGAGTGGCGAAGAGCTTGTCGAATTATAGCGGATAATCGGTTTTGTATATACTAAATCAAAACTCTTTCTCACATTTTTATTATGTTAAAATTAAATATTTTAATATTTTATTTTATATATTAACGTATTAATGTAATTTAGGGTATATATTTGCTTATTTATATTTTTTTTCATTTAAGTTTTAAATTCTTTTACTCAATTTCATTTGATAGTAAGAAGTAATGAACTTTAATTATAAAATCAACACACGTTTTGTTCCGCCGTCTCTCATTTTCTTATATATTTTATAAAATATTCATACTTACTTTAAATTATACCTCTTTTATCTATCTATATATAAGAAAATTAATATTTATAGTAGTAAATAATAAGTAAATTGCCGTTAAAATCATGGGCGAAATATTAAAAATAATATTAATATTGAGTCTACGTACATTGAGTTCGGACAAGACTCCATGTAGGGTAAATACAGAAAGAGAGTGATAGAAGAGTTACTTTTAAAAAAATAAAATTAATTTTGAATACGGTTATATAATTTTGTTGGATGTGATTTTTTTTTATAGTAGTTTGAAAATATGTATAGTATTATTGAAAATTAAATAAATTTTAAAGAGAAAATAAAATAATTCTATGTAAAATAGTTATAAAATCAAATTTATTATTTTTTATAAATAAAGAAATTTTCCGCTCAAAATAAGGATACTTTATTTAGTTAATTTTAATTTATGCTTTGGTTGATAACTTATTATTTTAGTTGTCCCTCATTACAATTTTAACATCTAGACATTTGTGGGTCAAAAAGTGTTTGAGGCATCTTTCTTCTAGTTATCTAATATTATCTTTTTCTCGCTAGTGATTGGAGATGCTTTTCAGCTAAACCAGAAACATGGACAATCCTAATAAACAACCACAAGCTGATATTAAGACTATCTCAATATGACGCGTGGCAACCATAACAAGTTAACTACAGAGAAAAATAGCACAAACTTTAAGCTTGGTCCAAACCAGTCTGGCCAAGACATGACTTTTTGGCATGAGTGACCTTACTAATGCACAAACATGACTTAGTCTTTAGTCTCTGTCATGAGTGACCTTACTAAGTACTAATAATCTGATACAGGCATTATTAACATAAGTCAGCACTCACTCACCAAGCCGAGTAAGTTCATATGCTGAGATACATACTGTCACAGTTTTGACAGATGAAACATAGATATTATTCATAACATGGAAGTCCGAAACAGGTCTTCAGGATTCTGTGATTATAGACTTCCTCGGTTTCCTTGATTATGATCCATACAACTGACAATAACAGATGGCATTACCAGTAAATGCATATATAATCAAATAAGGAAAGCATAGCAATAAATAGGGAAATAATAAAGGAAGGAATTACCCTTCAATTTATGGGGAACCTTTTTCTTCATTGAGAGGCTTCAAGCACCTGATCGCCAGCATCAACTACCTCATTGTCACAAGCATCATTCTCCGAAGTGTCTATGCAATGACTGTTTTTAAATGGGTCCTCCGGCAGATGCTCAAGCCCTTGGTCACAAAATTGTTTATTACCTTTCAAGTCCTCGTCTGGCAAGCATTCCATTGGAAAGTTCTCCAGGTTAGCTTTATCGCTTTCAAATTGTATCTTAGCAGAAATAGGTGACTCCAGTTTATCAGAATAATTCTCAGTTAACTCCAAAGGCCTGTGAAAGAGCAAATGCGCCACAGTTCGATCAATGGGATTTGTCTTCGTTTCAACATCAGTAGTCCTGGCATATCTGTGAAACGTATACAGGGAAAAGATCTTAGAGTCTCAAAAGGAAAATCATGATATTCAATAACCAAAAGCCAGTGGCGACAGTACGGTCATCTTTAAAACGGTTAACCAGGAAGGACAGATAAATATATAATTAATTTTAAGACGTCGGTACATCTCTAATCTGTTCAATCAAAAGCAGCAGTTTATTTAGTCCAGTTCATGCGCTATTAAACTCATAAAGATATACAATCTATTTCCTTCGGGATCCTGTGATGTGTTGCATCAAATCACTTTAACATTCAACGATATACTTTTCTGTCATAAAAAGAATATGGAAGCATCTTTTTCTTCTTTGGCACCTTTCCATCAACTCCCATATAACACAGATAACATTCCTTGTAGACCTCGATTGCATAAATGATTATAACAAATTGACTCTCCAGAATCCCACTCGCTACTCTCAATCTATGTTCTGTCACTTTTTCCCATAATTCCCTAGACTGGGTCATAAGTTATCCTTTTGCAGTTTACAAAATTCTAAATATCTCCCTTGTTCTTATATATAGGAACCAAAATGTTTTTCCTTCATTCGTCTAACAGCATCTTAGATCTCAAAATCTTATTAAATAGTTTAGCAAGACAAATGATACACTATTCCCTTATACATTTCCAGACTTCAATAGCAATACCACAAGACTAACAACTTTACCATTGCCTATCTTCACAAGAGCTTTTTTTAGCTCTCCAACTCAAATTCTTCGATACTTAACCCAATTTAGTTTGTCTTTTGGGATTTTTAATCCTCTCAGATCATAGGTCAATCCTAGTCAATCATTGAAAAACTTACAAAAATAGTTCTCCCATCTCTCTCTGTTATCCTCACTTGTAACCAAAATCTTCCTTCTTTATCTTTAATACATCTTACTTGGTCCAAATCTCCTGATTTCCTTTCCATGTTTTTGTGAAGTCCACCAAATCTCCAACAACTCCCTCTTGTTTCTCACTTTTTCTTGCGCACTTTTATTCTACTACCAAAGTTCCTTGTATCTCAATTCAACATATTTTGATTAACCCAATACAACTTAATTAACCTTCTTAACATTTTTAGACATCCTATCCAAAATGCATATACTACTAATTTGCGAGCTTCAATTACCTCCCTCAAATAATTTCTGCTTGAAGTTACATGTGAATTGCCACCACTTGAAACTTCTGATTTTGTCCACTAGAAATGAATAAAGAGTGGAACAGAACTTATAACCTTAGTTACTAGAATCTTCCAAGTTTGAATTACAATTGATACAATTCGACGACCAACCAAGGCATAAATAAGATGAATCTTAAATGACTAATCCAACAATACAGGTATGACTCTATGCAATTTCTTATCATCAATAAGAATCAAATGATTCAACTATTTGTTATTTTTAATTTTTCTTTCAATTATTAAAAATTGAAAAGTCGTATATGCTTAAATTCTTAAATGAAAAAGGAATCAAAGAAACACTTTTGAACTTATCTTATTTGATTATTTCACTACTTTATTTATCACGCCCTCATTCAGTGCATATACTCTAATTAGCTATTTAATAACTTTTCCATTCTTCTAAATTAAAGGCTTCACACACTCATATCTAACTAGCAATTTTGTTTTATAAGACTTCTTAAGTTATTTTATCTATTTCTAGTTGAAAAATTTTACATTTGTAAAAGGATTAGTGATAAAACAAGTAGAGAAAGAATAAAATGAATTTTGTGTGTTACATACACACAAGTATTCCTATTATAAGTGTTTTCCAAACCTGTTTTGGCTACTGCTTTCTTCTCTGGCAACAGCTAAAATTTCTTCTCTGCTACTGTTGTTTGTACTGCTTGTATCACTAGCACAATTCCTTAGCATTGCACTTTGTGCCAACCGGAACAAGCTATCTCTAATGCAGAGTCTTATTTTGACATCTAACTGTAAAAAATGTTTGCCTCAGGATTGTAGATATGTCTGTCTTTGTATTATTGTATAGAAGGAAACAATCATACAACACAGCTTAAACCAATATAAAACTCAATTTCACCTTTGATATCACATCCTGAAGCATGTACAGAATTGTGTCTTCAACAAAATGATCATCAATTGCCGAAGAGATTGTACTAGAATCATCGTGCTCAGTCGGTAGATCTAGAGTTGGAAGAGTTCTTAAATCTTCGATCTCAGGATCAGCTCCATCACAATGTTGATTAAGCATTTCTGTGGCACATCTTTTGTTAATTGATTTATTAGAGTTAGGAACTTGATGGCCAAATTCTTTCTGTTGTTTCTGAATAGCGAGCATTGCCTGCATTTGCTGTCGCCTCCTTAGTTTTTCAATTTTTTCCTGGGGAGTCATAGTGAGAGGCTTCACTAAGCCCACAGACTTGTTGACAGGATTCATTACACCAAGAGATGCTTCATACCCAGAAAGGGCAGGCTGTTGCATAAGACCTCCTGACTGAGCCGGTGGTTGCACTGAAATAGAAGAATATGTATTTGTAAGGTTCCCATATGCAGGGGGTGATATATATGTATTTGTGATGTCCAGGTATAATGTCTCAGGTCCTTGAAGCTGGTTCTGTTGCCCAAGAATTGAAGTGGGGGACGGCGGCATGACTGAAGACCCCAGCTGATTCTGAAATTTTCCAGATGTGGTCGATGAAGGAGACCAGCTACCATAAAACTCCTGCAATGCTTTTCCATCTTTTTTACCGTGTGATTTTTTCCGAGCTTTGAACTGATTCTTTAGCCCAAAATCCTGAATAACAACAATGAAAAGATCAATCCGTTTCTTGACTTTTGAGAAGGAAAAAGGCAACTTCCAGAGGCAGCACAGTCATGCTAAGAATGGGTAACAAACCCTTCAAAATTTTGATATACATAAACAGCAGTGTAGTTCTATAAAAAGAGCACAGAAAATAAACAATTCAAACCACGAAACACATCCTCCATGCAAAAACAATTTGTTCAAAAAAAATGTCGACGAATTTATGCCAAATTTGCAAGTAACTTAGCAATGAAAGAAAATTAACATCATACACATAAATCTCTGACCTCATAGAGCACAAAATAGATCTGATAATAAAGTCTTATTCTGCCTATACACCTCTAAAATGTTTTAACTGTAAGCTTGAAACTAAAAATTGGAGGTAGTGCAGTTCAAGTTATCACTAAAAAAAATTCATTTCTAAAATTCCTGGTTTGGATAATTAAATTTAGCGAAAGGATGTTGCATTTCCTAAGAAGCTGTAAAGTTGGTGAAGGAAAGATTACTAATGGCTAATTTGTCTAGCTAAACTAGTGGCAACATTTCTCTTGTCTAAGGTGAGTAATTGGGGATTTAAGGATTATTAAAAACTTTAGAATTTTGGGTTTAATGTTTGGGTCTTGCTTGAGATATCTTATCCCAAGTAATTATAGCTTCCTCTTAGATTAGGATTAGGACAAGGATTCCTTGAGGCTTAAGTTTGGGTTGCCTCACTTCCTGAACTTTAAAGATTTACGGCCTTTGTCTATCCCATAAAAGACGTGTTATTTATCTTATGGACATTAGCTTAATATTGATACCAAAATATAATTTTCATTATTAAGATTTCTTTTGGCTCTTTGTTTCCATTTTACATCAGTAGTCATTCTCCAATATGACTTCACATACCTGGTGCTCCTTTTCAGCAGGAGTAATTCTATCTCTAGAATATCCTATGTTGAATGTGTCTCCGGGAGCATTTTGAATGTCATGAGACGAAGAATCGCCAATCCTCTTAAATGAAGGGGAAAAAGATTGACCATTCTGTTGAACATATTCTGTTTTAATTTCCAAAGGCTCGGAGCTGTTCCTTGAAGCACTTGCTTGGTTTGGTGCTTCCAAGTGTATGGGTACTGAACAGCTACTCGTGTCTTTGGAAGACCATAACTCAGCAGAATTCTCAAGACTTACATGGCCAAATATAGGGTCATCATTGCTGCAAAATCATCACTTGCGAGAATATTCAGTCAGACGTATACTATTGTAAACAACAAAAGCTCAAAAAACTGAGTACTAAACAGAAGCATAGAACAGATCTGATGTAGTTCAATAACATTAAGTGCTAAACTGGAATCTTAGCACTTACGTTAACGTCATTCACCATGAGTACAATATAATTAATCCCAGGAATTGTAAAATATCGACAACATTCATAAGGTCTAAGTTGTGAGTTTAATAAGTGAAGACCGGGAGATTTTCATAAATTTGACATCTTGTGCATTTTAGAAATGTTAGCAACACATGCTCTCTAATGAATTCTGACACTCTTTATTGTTGGGTAAATTACATCTAGGACTTACTAAATACGTGAGTCCTAGTGCCTATTTAGTGCACCTTACTCCCAATTTACTATTGCTAGAATTCCTCCTTTCATTTTGAATATTACCAATATACATTTATTACCGTTACAATTAGGCACACACATGCCTCCATCTAAATTTGACAGAAACAAGTTTAAGGGTGCTTATACTGGGACTGATCCATGAGAAAGTAGTTGCGTAATTTAATTTGCAAAACAAGTTTTCAAAAAGAGAGTGAAGTGAAGTTTTATCCATTATAATTACTGATCAATTTCAGAAAACATCTAACTAAAATCAAATTAACAATTACCTCAAAATATATGTACCACATAAGAATAGTAAAGATAATATACTTTACCTGAAAATTCGATCAAGGTCATCAAAGCTTCCTATGTTATCCCAGGCAAAGTTGGCAAATTCACCTTGCTTTTCTATGTCCTTTTCTAACTGCGTAGTCTCTTCTGTCACACCTATAAATACATATAATTAGAAATTATAAACTATAACTACATACTTTACTGTTTTTCATGTAATGATGGTGGAACATGAAGAGATACAACGGCACACAAACAAATACACTGATAGACAAGCTATCTAGTCTACTCGTAATTCCAATAATAAGTAATTTTACCACCTCTTTGCTGAAATAAATTTGCTAATTTCACCTAAATTTTTCGATACTTCAGCACCCCAGGAACCCTGATCAGTTTTAGCTGCACTGGATAAAGACAAGTCAGCCCATGAGTTTGTGCCGGATTCTGAGGCAGACTGTCCCTCAATAGTATCAAATTTGGAACTACTTCCCAGCTTTTCTTGATGAAACTCAGTTTTAGTCTCGGTCCTCTTCTGCTCAGTCAGTTTACTGGGAGAAGCTTCCTGATTCCATTTTTTCTCATCAAGAAGATCCTCACTTGCCTCTTGATAAGGCACAATATGATCATCACTCTCACCCGCCTCACCCCATACTATGTTAGCAAGCTGCAAACAATCCATTGTAAAAAAAAAAAAATATTATAAATATCAATGAGGCAAAATTCAACAAGAAAAATAAAATACTTCAGAAGCTAGCAGTAAAGAAATTCATAGACAAAGGAAAGTAAATACTGTGGCAACACTATAAGAGTCGTTTCTGTCATCTCATATTTTGCAGAAGTTATGGCCATTGTGCCATGCAGTTTATGGCAGTCATGATTGACATGAGCCTCTTTTTATCCTTTAAATTGTTTTTCAAAGAATTTCAATAGGTTTTTCAAAACGTTCATCCAATGTTCTGTTTTTTCTTCTCCTACTATTGTTGGTACAATTGCCACTCATATTCTCGCCTGCACCACCCACCAGTGATTCTAACTCTAGCAAAACCTCTTCTTTAATTTTTTTTATCTTCTATTTTTTTTCTCAAATCTTCTTCATTTTCTCTTTTGTCTTCACAATCTCTTCTTTATCTCTTCTCTATATTTCTTGTGTTTACCTCCTATTTTTTTATTTCAGTTTTTGGTGCCATCTTTTTTCTGTCTTCCTTTTTTTCCTTCTCTATCTTTTATTCTCCTTTTTTCTGTTTTTGTCATTCTCTTGGTCTGACTATTTTTCCCCTTCATCTCCTTCTCACTTCAAGGATATTTTTAGTTTTCTATTTGTTATCTTTTCTTGTTAGTGTTGTTTTGAGATTTTATGCTTATGTTATGAGACTGGTAAGTGTTGGTTCATAGAAAATATTTCTAATTTTGTTATTTTCATATATGTTATTAGTTTTTATCATATATATTTATCCTATTTTTTGGTTTATTGTATATTACATACATACATATAGCAATATTAGTATATGTTTGTGCTATTTGCTCATAACCATCATTTGCAATATAGCATGACAAATTTGTGGCTTTTCGACATGGACCATACATCTACAACTGATAACATTGCTAACACACTTCAACCTATTATAAGTAACAACTTAATCCTATAACATTTTTCAAGATAAACAATTTTTTATATTCTGTTACACCTTGATTAAAACAAACGTATGCTATTGACCTGCGTTGTCCTCCATTCATTTAATTTTATCAGATTTTGATATGAAGAAAATCGAGAAAAAGCTTCAACAGAAGCTGAACTGAATATTATTTCATTTGTGTGTAAAAAGTACAAAGGAAAGTCTGTATATAGACTCAAAAGTTGTTAAACATCCATAACAGAAACACTAACTCCCAACATTCAGTTGAAAAACTGAATGTGTACAACACTGATACCACCCCCCCCCCCCCCCCCCCCCCCCCCACCCACCAACCACCCACCACACCCACACCAACAACCAACACCACCAAAACTAAAACACAAAACACACTAAAACAA
>Ga0099825_1008552_pt1 | contig 12060 bp, 6 predicted proteins | sample SiratroredBW_FD_76838 | JGI IMG/M metagenome (GOLD analysis project Ga0099825, IMG submission 76838) | Root nodule microbial communities of legume samples collected from California, USA - Siratro red BW | ecosystem: Host-associated > Plants > Roots > Nodule | place: USA: California | collected...
AAAAACATAGACTAATTTTTTTTTAAAATATATAATATGTTATATATATATATATATATATATATATATATATATATATATATATAGTTTAACTTTAATCAACCCTTTTACTAAAGTGGTTTGTCTCTTTATAAGAAAGTTTGCAATCTCACTTATGCATATATTATATTATAAATGGATCTTATTTTCAAATTCATACTATATGAGTGTTCTTCTCTACCTTTAACTCATTACATGGAGGAATAGAAACATCATTAATTTAATAAGTTTTGCATGAGACGAATGATTAAGATTTGTTTAAAGAGTACTACTATCTTACTGGCATTTAAATTTTGTTCAGTGATCTTTCTCCAATAAAAAAACATAGAAACAGGATCATTTCACAGGCTCATATACTATTAATCATGTCATTGCAATATAGGTTATGACTAGGATTCAAACTGTTACCAGCATAGACTCAAACATTTTCCAAACCTACTCAGCACAGTGATGTTAAGTAACAGAAATATTATAGGATATTTGTGATCAAGATTAACGTTAATTAATAATGCACAGTGATCAAGATTTACAGTTATTCAACCTTTGAAATATCATATTATCATTTTAAAAGTTCACATACTTGCCACGTTTTGTTTTAATTATTCATGACAGAAAGTAACAACTTTTATATATATATATAATTAATTAATTTGGCCTAGATATACTTTCATAAAAAATACATCTCAATATTCACGTTCAATCTTCTTAATGTTTTCTCATTTTCATTTATGTTAAGCTTATATTAATACATATTTAAAACTCTTTTCAGTATGAATCCTTAAAACTATTATATTAATCTCGGATTTAGAATATATGAAAGTACAATTCGATCATTAAATATGCTTCCTATAATTTTCTAACACGCTTAAGTATATATGAGAATGTGAAGATCAAGCTTAAACTAGTAGCTCTAATTAATTATGATTAAAATAACAGACTTCAATGATAATATGTTAAATAATTAGTTCTCTTACGTATCCAAAGTGAAGTGTATCACTTGTATAATAATAGATATGTTGATATATGAATTATTAAACCAAATTGTTCTACAAAGTGGTTTCCTAGTAGGTTCCACATACTAGAAAGTGATTGGTCTGAGACTGAAATGACAAATGCCACATGATCTTTGTAGCTGTCGGAACCACTTTGTCTTCTAGTTTTCTATGGATGGGTGGATTCGTTGTTCTAAGTGCTCAAATTATTTGCATCATTTTCCATTATTATAATACTCCCACATGATGATTTTTCTTCCAAAAGTAAGTTTCCATTTTTCCTTTAAGTGGGTAGGGAATTCCAAAGGGTCTCTTATGAAGTTTCTACCTAAAAGATTGGAATTTTCTAGGTAGTAACATAAAATAAAATCCCCATTAGTGAAGAAGTTGACTTTTTAAATGATTTTTCATGTTTAAAAAAAATCTGTCTTGGATATGTAATTTTGGATTGAAAACACCAACACATTCAATTTATTAAAAAAATAATTTAACCTTTTTACACTAATTAATTTCTTACAACATACAAATTTTGTTTTTTTAAAAAAAGTAAGTGAAAATAGAAGCAATAGATACATTAGGTTTATTTGGTATTATAGAAATAAAAATTAAAAAAGTGAATTGATCAATATTTTTTTAATTTAATTTCCGTTTTATCTATCTTTTATTTTCTAAATTTTAATTTTTGACCTATCTTATTTTATTTACTTTTTTTTTCTCTTTTTGTACCCATCAAATATATAGTCTTGAACATTTTATATTCAAATTTTTACATCTTTATTTTTTTTTCAATTTTATACCATTTCAAAACTAATAGATATTCAAAATAGAAATAACGAAACAAAAATTAAAAATATTATTTGGATACTTTCGAGGAGACAAATTTTGTTTGCTGTAGATACAGTACAGTGACAACGGTGCGGCGGTGCGGTGCAGTGATTCCAAAGCTGTCTCATTACTTTCTTTAATGCAAATATTGGATCTCGTAAAATTCAACTTTGTTGACATAATGAATGTACGACGAATATTCATTAATTTTTTCGGAACCTGACAAAGGTTTTCACAATCATTGCTGAGTTGTTTCGTACATTACTTTCAATTTGACACAAACTACTTAAACTAATAATAAAAATCATACTCCTAAGTAGAGTCACATAGGTCCTGATATGATAAGTTTTTTTAAATGAATTATTAAAAAAATGTTGATTTATAAATTATATATTAAATAATTTTATTCTGTTTTATTTTCAAATGTAAAAGCAACTTACATAGTTGTTTTAGGACCAGTGATACATTTTTACCATATTATTTTATTTCATCGAGTGAACATAAATAGTTTTTTTTTTTTTAATTTATATGTTAAGTATAAGTTTAACATATTTTTAATGCTTTATTTTTGTATTGTTTTTGTTTAAATTTGAAGTCAATAAGAAATAACAAATGAAATGACGGAATAGAGAATTTGAAAGTTATGAAAAACAAATCGATCTTGTGAGGAGAGAAAGAGAATAACTTTAACAATATTTGAAAGAAAAATAAAAATAAAAAAGTAGATAAAATATGTATTAAAAATAAATGTGTAAAAAAAGAATAAATCTCTTTTATATATAATTATAGATAAATTATTAATTTAATTGTTAAATGTATGAGATACTATTAAATTAGTGTTTTAAGAAAAATAAAAACCTGAATTGGTATGTGGATTTGTAGAAATTATGGATTCAACCTTGAATAAATTTAATAATGACAGAATAGTCTTTGTCAATTACTGTTAAGTTAATAAATTAATCTATAAAACTTAAGAAGAGATAATTGATGTATCATTTACTCTTTCAATATTTGAAGTACTAAATTAACAGTATTATCTTGTATGCGTAAGAACTAAAATTGATATTTTTCGATTTATTTTATTAAATGATAAGTGAATGATTATTGAATAAGTGGTTATTCTATTTTGTTATCTAGATGTTATTTATAAAACTTATATAATTGTCTACAGGTTTACTATAACTTTATAAAATTATAAAATGTTTTTTATTCAATAAATAAACACACACTCTTAAAAAAATGATAAACACTCACTTATGTAAGTGTTTATTGAATTAAATTATTTTATTTTATTTTAATTTTAATTGTCTTATAATAAGTGCTTAATAATAAAATTCAATAAGCAATCACCTGAATTAATTATTTATTGGAGTTAAAGATTTCATCAAAACCTATGTCCTAAACCTAAAATTATGCTAATTACTTATATCATGATTTTTAACCAACCATAGCAAAGTATGTGATTTATTTTAAAAAAATGATAATCAAAACCTCTTTAATCTTTAATCACATGTTTAAGAAAAGATTATCTGATGAATCAAATTCTGGCAACTATTCAAAAATGTATACTTGAGCATAATGGAAATGGCAAAACCAAGTCTTGCATGCATGAATCACATGGCTAATTTGGAACTATAATGCTTGAACTATGAGACAACCTTATCACATTTAACATAAACTTTTGTTGGAACTACATTACATGTATCTTTGAAAGTTGACATTAACGATTGTTTGACTTTGACAGAGTTAAAAACTCAGTTTTGGACTTCATGGCAGCCATTAGAATCACCATGCTTGTTGGAGCATGTGATTTTACCTGTGGAACTTGGCTTCTTTGTGATCTTGTTAGTCCAACTCCTAAGAAAATATGTGACCCTTATCAGCAAGCAAACCAAAGTCCCAGATGATGACACAAAACTGATGCATCCAACAGCAACCAAATATGGCTTTGCTTACAAACTCAGCATTATTTGCAACACACTGCTGCTGGCTGTTCATGCATCACTGCTGCTACTGATGCTCAATCATGAGACTCAATGCACCTCAAAATTTAAGGCCTTCACATCAGAGATAGTGCAAGTGTTATCATGGGCAACTAGTCTTATAGCATTATGCAAGATATCAAAATCAAGCACATATTTCCCTTGGATTCTGAGGGCTTGGTGGCTTTGCAGTTTCGTTCTGAGTATTATAAGCACAGGCCTTCATGTGCATTTCAGTGTCACCAAAAGTGGTCAGATTAGTATCAGAGAATGTGCAGATTTCCTTGGTTTGCTTGCTTCAACAGGCCTTTTGATTGTTTCCACAAGAGGGAAGACAGGCACTGTGGTGCTGCTTGCCACAGATGGTGCAGCTGAACCACTTCTTGGAGAGAAAACTGAGAAACATTCAGAGGGTGTGAAGGAATCTCCATATGGAAAAGCCACACTTCTCCAACTCGTTACTTTCTCTTGGCTCAACCCTTTGTTTGCAGTAGGGTATAAGAAACCCCTTGAACAGAATGACATTCCTGATGTAGACATCAAAGACTCTGCTGAGTTTCTAACGTGTTCCTTTGATGAGAGCCTTAGGCAAGTCAAAGAGAAAGATGGCACTGCAAACCCCTCTATCTACAAGGCAATCTACTTGTTTGCTAGGAAGAAAGCAGCACTGAATGCATTGTTTGCAGTGGTAAATGCTTCAGCTTCTTATGTTGGTCCTTATCTGATAACTGACTTTGTGGATTTCTTGGGGGAGAAGCAAGCGCGTGGCTTGAAGAGTGGATACCTTCTGGCACTGGCTTTTCTCTGTGCCAAAATGGTTGAGACCATAGCTCAGAGGCAATGGATTTTTGGAGCCAGGCAATTAGGCCTTCGCCTCAGAGCAGCTTTGATATCACATATATATCAGAAGGGTCTGCATCTGTCGAGTAGATCACGCCAGAGTCACACAGGTGGGGAGATAATGAACTACATGAGTGTAGATGTGCAGAGAATCACAGATTTTGTTTGGTATGTAAATACAATATGGATGCTGCCAATACAAATTTCTTTAGCAGTGTTCATTCTGCATACAAATCTAGGACTAGGTTCATTGGCTGCACTAGCTGCTACATTGGGAGTGATGACTTTGAACATACCTCTAACCAAGATACAGAAAAGATACCAAGCCAAAATCATGGATGCCAAGGACAACAGAATGAAAGCCACTTCAGAAATCCTCAGAAACATGAGGACTTTGAAGCTTCAAGCATGGGACAGTCAATTTTCTCAAAGGATAGAAGCACTCAGGAATGTGGAGTACAATTGGCTAACAAAGTCCCTGAGGCAAGCAGCATTTTCTGCATTTATCTTTTGGGGATCTCCTACATTCATTTCTGTGATAACTTTTTGGGCATGCATGTTCATGGGGATTGAACTGACAGCTGGAAGGGTTCTGTCTGCATTTGCCACTTTCCGAATGCTGCAGGATCCTATATTCAGCCTACCTGATTTGCTCAATGTCATTGCTCAAGGAAAAGTTTCTGTTGATAGGATCGCTTCCTTCCTTCGTGAGGAAGAAATCCAGCATGATGTCATTGAAAATGTTGCAAAGGAGAAAACAGAATTTGACATAGTTATTGAGAAAGGGAGATTCAGCTGGGATCCTGATTCAACAACTCCAACCATTGATGAAATAGAATTGAAAGTTAAGAGGGGAATGAAGGTGGCAGTTTGTGGATCTGTAGGTTCAGGAAAGTCTAGTCTGCTATCAGGCATTTTGGGAGAAATATATAAACAGTCTGGAACAGTGAAGATCAGTGGCAAAAAAGCTTATGTTCCACAATCTGCATGGATACTGACTGGAAACATTAGGGACAACATCACCTTTGGAAAAGAGTACAATGGTGATGAGTATGAGAAAACTGTTGAGGCATGTGCATTGAAAAAGGATTTTGAGCTATTCTCATGTGGTGACATGACAGAGATTGGAGAAAGAGGGATTAACATGAGTGGGGGACAGAAGCAAAGGATACAGATTGCTAGAGCAGTTTACCAGGATGCTGATATATACCTTTTTGATGACCCTTTCAGTGCTGTTGATGCTCATACTGGTACTCACCTCTTTAAGGTTAGTTACATTTTCTTTAGACTTCAAAAAATATGCAAATACTTCAGGTGAGAGTACAGGTTTAAGGAACAATTGCTTTACTATTTATCCCACATGTTTTCTGCAGGAGTGCCTTATGGGGATTCTCAAAGAGAAAACTATAATTTTTGTTACACATCAGGTTGAGTTTCTTCCAGCAGCAGACCTCATCCTGGTAAATGCAGTGTGAAAGTTTGTTTATTCATTTCTTCTAATCACTGAAGAACAAATTAAATTATGCTAGTAAAAGACATTAAAATCTGATCAACTACCAATCTTGTTAAAGAGAGCTAAGTGTTTGATGAAACCATCTTGTCATCCCACAAGATGTCTAATCCTTTTGGATGCAAATTTCATGTTACAAACTAATTTAAATTTAATCCAACCCTACAATCCTACAAAACTAATTTATAAGGTAAGATTTGCATCTACTTTTGTCTAAGGATCTCCACTAGCAAGAAATTTAGATAGAATTGTGATAGTAGCATATTGTCACTGAGGCTTACTGTATAACAACCGACCTAAATGAAATCTAGGTGATGCAAAATGGAAGGATAGCACAAGCTGGAAAGTTTGAAGATCTTCTAAAGCAAAATATAGGATTTGAAGTTTTAGTTGGTGCTCACAGCAAAGCTCTAGAGTCAATTGTTGTTGCTGAAAACTCAAGTAGAACAAGTGTCAATTCAATAGCTGAAGAAGGGGAATCCAACTTCAAGTCCAGGTCAAGTCTTCAACTAGAGAACAAACAGCCTGACAAAGTGCAAGATAATCCTCCAGAGGACAAAGGAAATGATGGAAAGTTGGTGCAAGAAGAGGAAAGAGAAACAGGAAGCATATCAAAAGAAGTTTACTGGACCTATTTGACCACTGTCAAAGGAGGAATGTTTATTCCTCTCATTCTCTTGGCACAATCTTCATTCCAAATACTTCAGATTGCCAGTAACTATTGGATGGCTTGGGTTTGCCCCACAAATAGTGATGCCAAGCCTATATTTGACATGAATTTCATACTACTTATCTATATGGCACTCTCAGTTGCTGGATCATTGTGTGTTCTGCTGCGAGCCATGATGGTTTTAAATGCTGGACTTTGGACAGCACAGAGACTTTTCACAAAGATGTTGCATAGTGTGATCCGTGCCCCCATGTCATTTTTTGATTCTACCCCAGCTGGAAGAATCTTGAATAGGGTGAGCATTCATAACAATTATATTTATGCTTATCATTACTACCTGAATAGTGTTTCTTAATTCTTAATACAATGGAATGGACTAATGTTCTTGCATTAGAGTGACAAAAAAGTACTGTACAAGTTCATCCTTGGCTATCTTATTGTGTACTGTTTATACTTTATGAAGTGTTCTTTTATCAATTATACCAACACTTGAAAACTTTTATTTCAGACTTCCACTGATCAAAGTGTGCTAGACTTGGAAATGGCAAACAAAGTAGGATGGTGTGCTTTCTCAATAATACAGATTCTAGGAACTATTGCCGTGATGTGTCAGGTGGCATGGCAAGTATTTGTCATCTTCATTCCAGTAACTGCAGTCTGCATATGGTATCAGGTATGTGATTCTTTTTCCTTCTTGATCTATCCATGACAGGACAAAGAAAAAGTGAAACACTTCCTAGTTTCAAAATCTATACATGATATAATATGATTTCTCAAGTTTATCATGTAAACAATGAAAGTCATATCAGACAATGATGTAACAAAGTTAAAACTAAGACACTGGAATGGATGTTACAAACTATGTGAACTATATATTTGAATTTTAAATCAAACATGTTAAACAGAATAAGGAAGTGATGGTACTCATCTTAAACTAATAGACAGAAAATGACTATGAAGTTAGTCTCTCTTTCTCACTGTCTAATCCTAACAGAAGTTGAATGATTTTCATTTCAGAGATATTATACCCCTACAGCTAGAGAACTGGCTCGCTTAGCACAGATACAGATCACTCCAATTCTCCACCATTTTTCAGAATCTTTGGCAGGAGCAGCATCAATACGAGCTTTTGATCAAGAAGGCCGTTTCATATACACCAATCTTCTCCTTGTGGATGGCTTCTCAAGGCCATGGTTTCATAATGTATCTGCAATGGAATGGCTTTCTTTCAGATTGAATATACTATCAAATTTTGTTTTTGCCTTCTCACTGGTCATGCTAGTGAGCCTCCCTGAAGGAGTAATCAACCCAAGTAAGTAATAAGTTTTTATTTGGAAGCTTATCATCATCAATCACAACACAAGCATCCATGTTTCGTTGAAACACACAAAGTGATCATCAGATAATGCACCTTTCATAAATTAAGCATTACATTTTTCTGCATTGCATTTGTTACAGGTATTGCAGGACTGGCAGTAACATATGGGATCAATCTGAATGTGCTGCAAGCTTCAGTTATATGGAACATATGCAATGCAGAAAACAAAATGATATCAGTTGAAAGAATTCTTCAGTACACAAATATAAAAAGTGAAGCACCACTCGTGATTGAAGACAGCAAGCCCCCAAGCAATTGGCCAGAAACTGGAACAATATCTCTCAAAAATTTACAGGTTAGATAGCAACAATTTAGGACATGCTTAACACATATAAGGAATATGTTATTATATGTATAAGCATACAATAACATTAGAGTTTGACTTCTATTCACTGTCTTTGTAAGAAGTTTTGCATGTATAATTATATGTATAAAACATACATGCATACACTAACATGAGTTTAATTTTTATGTATTTTCAGTGTAAAAAGTGTTACAATATCAACAAACTTGCAATACCTGATATTGAATAATATTGCAAAAGGCCTATAGATTCATGGACTGTTTCCTCAAAATATTTCTTGCAACTACAGTTTTCATTCATTTCCTTAAGTTCTTGCATACTTATATTCTACCATGCAACAAAATGTGACAGATACGTTATGCTGAACATCTACCATCTGTGTTGAAAAACATCACTTGCACATTTCCTGGGAGGAAGAAAGTTGGTGTTGTTGGGCGAACTGGGAGTGGAAAATCAACCCTCATACAGGCCATTTTCAGGATTGTTGAACCAAGAGAAGGAAGCATCATAATTGACAATGTGGATATATGCAAGATAGGACTCCATGACTTAAGGTCAAGGCTTAGCATTATCCCACAAGACCCTGCCTTGTTTGAAGGCACTGTTAGAGGAAACTTGGACCCTCTTCAGCAATACTCTGACATTGAAGTGTGGGAGGTAAATAATTTAATCAAACACTTCATCTGCAACATCAAAATGGATGCCAAAGTGTCTATCATTATGAGCAAAGTTAAAAATATCAACTTGTTAAAATAGTAACCATATAATATATTCACTGATTGCATGCAATACAATTTTAAATGAAAAAGATTATCTCTCTCAAGATATAAAAGATTGGATTAAAGTAAAAATTGGGTCCCTACACTTGATATTATTTTTGTTTTAGACCCAATTCTAAAAAACACTACATTTTAATCCTACATTATTAAATATTTACAAATCAGTAAAAGAGAAATTTTGAAATCACACTCACAGGCATATCTTTTAAGCACATTTCTTATTATTGACTGAAATTTATTGGAAATCACTGATTTATGTAGGCCTCACTTTTTTTCAGTCACAATTTTGTACTTTTTTTTTATGAAAAGTAGAGTATGCAAAAGCATCACAGATATAACATATGATCCTAACTAAGTTTGCACCCTATGTTACATCTATTATTTGTAGCATATCCAAACAGCATAAAAATAAAGAAAAACATTACAAAGGAGTAGGAAATTAGACAAAAACTCACTTGAGAAACAAACCTATAATAAGTTAAAAAGAAAACTTATTCTTAAAGAAATTGTATCTAAAACATGTTAGAATTCATAGTATAAGAACAATCACAAATTTTGTAGTTTTCAATAAACTTTGATCAATAATAAAGTGTTATAGTGTGTTGCTGGTGCTCCTCAAGCTAAAAGATGTGTGGTAGATGCTAAAAAATGTAGATTCTTTTTCACATAAGGCCAAAATGAAGATTTAAATTTTTTACAACATTGTCATCATTTACCAGTGACTTTTTTCATTTTCAGGCTTTAGACAAATGTCAACTGGGCCACCTAGTGAGGGCCAAGGAAGAGAAGTTGGATTCCCCAGGTTGAACACTTTATCTTTGAACTTTCACAGTTTGGTCATGCTTGTGGTACTACTACTAGTAATCCTTACAAAACTGACTTGAATGCTTTTTCTCAGTGGTTGAAAATGGTGACAACTGGAGTGTGGGCCAAAGGCAATTATTTTGCCTTGGAAGAGCCCTGCTGAAAAGAAGCAGCATACTAGTACTAGATGAAGCAACAGCCTCAGTGGATTCTGCAACTGATGGAGTGTTACAGAACATCATAAGCCAAGAGTTCAAAGATAGAACTGTTGTCACAATAGCTCATAGAATCCACACAGTTATTGATAGCGATTTGGTTTTGGTGCTCAGTGATGGTATGTGTACCTTTCTGTCTTTATGTGCATTTATGACATTTGGCCTTGCTTGGACCAATTTTTCCATAAGCACTTTTGTGAAAGAAAAATGAGGTTTTGCATAAGCTAAAATTGACTTATGCATAAAGTTAATTTGTACATAAGTTGGTTTTAGTTTATAGAGAGGTTCATTTTTTTTTCCTTCTTATTTTTCTTTACTATAAATGCTTATAGAGAAGTTTCTCTAACCACACTAGTTGACAAATAGTGCACTTAACAATAAAATGCAAACTTGATAATGGAACTAGAAATTTGAGTTGCTTGATACATCAATGTTATGTTACAGGGAGAATTGCTGAGTATGATGAACCATCAAGGTTACTTGAGAGAGAAGATTCCTTCTTCTTTAAGCTTATAAAGGAGTATTCTGGAAGATCACATAGCTTCAACAACTTGGCAACACAACATGTTCAAAGCAGGGAACAGTTATAGGATTTTATGGATATAAATTAAGATATTGGAGAGGATAAAACCAGCAAAGATATGCATATATATATAAAGGGGTTCCTAGCCCCCTGTGAGATATCATAGCACTGTTGTGGTACTTATCCACAGCATAAAAGGGAAATCTTCTAGTGGCCCTTGATTGAATATATATAATATGGTGAAGCACAAGCACCATTTTGAGCATGAAAGAGTAAAGTGGGAGAGAAGAGAAAGAGTATCTACATATACAGAATGAATCATGAGATCATGAAATGGCAAATAGATATGTTTAAGATGTGTAGGTTGATTATGACTAGTAAACTGCTCAGAAAATGTACTTTATGTTGGCCATGTTGTACAATGGAAGTAAAATTTTATCACTAGGTTTGGAATTTGGGTTGATTTGTTTTGTTTAAAAGACAAATGTGTTAGACACCTTAAATCAATTTGAATGTATAAATGGGAGTGTAATTAGTCATTCAATATTGTAGAGACAAATTAGTGTTTGAATCAAACCTAAGTGTTAGATGAAAAATTATCATCTATATAACACTTAGTTTATATATATATATATATATATATATATATATATATATATATATATATATATATATATATATATATATAAAATATAAATATATATAAAAAAAAAAAAAAAAAAAAAAAAAAAAAAAAAAATAAAAAAAAAACTTATATTATAAATATATAAAAATAAATATATAAATATAAATATATATATATTATAAATATCTATGACTAAAAAAAAAAAATTACTGACAAAAAAATTACCAATTGATAAAATTTTATTATCAATGAATTTTAACAACAACAAATTTTTTAACCCTGAAAAATTTACGGATAGACACGTATTAATAATAATAATAATCTTAATAATAATAACATTATAATAATATTAATACTAATAACAATAATAAAATTATAAATAAAAATAATAAATTATAAATAAAAATAGTATAAATAATAATAATATTTGATAATGTATCGATGGGTAATTTTGTCAATAATCATCGAATTAAATATATATATATATATATATATATATATATATATATATATATATATATATATATATATATATATATTATATAATGTTATTTTTATATAAAAAAATAAATTT
>Ga0099825_1008553_pt1 | contig 12060 bp, 8 predicted proteins | sample SiratroredBW_FD_76838 | JGI IMG/M metagenome (GOLD analysis project Ga0099825, IMG submission 76838) | Root nodule microbial communities of legume samples collected from California, USA - Siratro red BW | ecosystem: Host-associated > Plants > Roots > Nodule | place: USA: California | collected...
ATATATGTTGATAGTAAATATTTAATATATATATATATATATATATTAAATATTTACTATCAACATATATTTATATATTTATATGATATATTTACTTTCCATTTTGATATGCAAATTATTATATACCCTCACTATCCCTCCAAATATATGTACTTACACTCTTTATTATTAGAAATGAAAACTGTAAATATAAAATTATAGATCATTTTAAATAGTCAAAATTATAAGAATATATATATATATGATGTTTAAACTTTTAGTCTTTCATAAATAATTGTATAACCCAAATTAATATAATTCTCATTAATTTTTAAGAAAAGAAAATCACATACAACATGGTGTTACATAATATAGTCAATCCCTTGACTATGCGATAGGAATTTAATCACAAGTATGATATAAAGAAACATATATTAAAAAAATCAGTTTGTAAACAAATATAATTATTTTAGTGGTTAATCCTTGAGTAGAAAAATAATCCATTAAAAAGAATACACATATTGCACGCACATCCAGATATTTATATAAAATAAACCTACCCTCGACTGGGTCTACAAAACATGTTTAAAGTAATTCAGGCATGATAATTAAAAGAAGTATAAAAATTAAGTGTTCTTCAATTATGAAGTGGACCCAATTAGCATTATATATTTGATTTGATAGCTTAAACTTTTCCATTTGGTGATAATATGAAGAAGACTGCCATTAATGTAACGAAATTATTTCCAATTTGATCACAAATGGAAGATTAGCTTTATGTCGTGGTCTGAATGAGGTCTTTGAAGTGCTTTAGTCACTTTTCTATTAATTATCTCGAATAAGGTCTTTGAAGTTCTTTCGTCACTTTTCTATTAATTATCTTTGACTAACATCTCATCAAATATAAAATGTTTTTTAAATTGGATTAATTGAGAAATCATTGTAATCCAAATTTCTACCATCAAAAGCATATTTTTAACAACCTAATATCATTTTAGTGATATTATATGTTTGATGTTATTTTCTCTATTAGATACCTCTTTTTTATTTCATATTACTCAAGTCTCATATTATTATTTAAATAAAAAATATTATATAATTTAATAAACTTTAGAAATAATATGCACCACTAATATTTTATTGCTTGTGCAATTATTCTATCTCTTAACATTAGAGGTTCCAAAAAAGAGATAATGGTTTCAATATTTCTCTTTTTCAAATCCCAAGTCATATCTTAAATGACATGTAATATAATTTAAACATCCATCAAGACACTTGAGTAACCTTGAACAATGCATATAATTATTATTCACTGTTTGAGTGTTGAGTGACATTCCAATGCTCAAGCACTGTATAATCAAATTTACAGACTCGTTTTTGTTATATGTTGCAATTATAGTTTTACTCTTTCATAATAATATGTCTAAATCATCAAAATCACTAGTTTTATGTTTAACAACTGTGGTAAATCAATTTAACTCAAAATAGTCATTGCAAATCTCAAATGCAAATGAGCATAAGTTAATTCAAACATCTATCATTTTCAAATAGTTACAACATCCATGAGACTATACCTTAATCCTTAATATCAATACACTCCAATAATCTAAATAAACTCCAACGAAGTTGATGCAATTATTTAACCCTTTAACAAAGATAACTTATAGTATTATCAAAAGTTACTTTAAATCCAAACTATCCAACAATTTGATAAAAAATCCAAAACTACAACCTACACGATCAATAATCCTACTTAATCAGAATATCCCAACCTTCCATGTTCCAAATCCCAAAGAAAACGAGGAAAAAGGTATTGAACCAACTTAAGAGAATTGAAACCTTTCCTCAATCAAGATTTCAATTGGCTTGAGAAAGCCCAATTGAACCTATTCTAGACATAGTTAATTACACATAAAATACAATAATTAAATCCTAAAATTTACAATGAAAGTAAATTATAGTTTAAATATTAATTTTTAAAATAATTTGTATTCTAAAATTACAAATAAGCACTTTTATTTATTAAAGCTAATAAAAATCATTACCATCTATGCACTCATTATCCTCACCTTCTTGGAAAGAATTCAACCTCGAATTTTGGGAAGAGCTATAAAATAAGAACAATCTAGGTAGTATATTGAGAACAAAGTTGAATATTTCTTCTCTTTTTCTGTATAAGAGAAATTGTTTTCCAAGAACTATTTACTTGTAACAATTTTTATATTTTTTATTCTTATTTCAAATTTTCTCAAATAGAACCAACTTTATGCTCTAGAAATTTTTCAAAATTTGTCTTTTTTCTTTTTAAAGTATTATTTTTTGTGTTATGCACATCATGTCAACTAATATGCAAATAGTACTTATAATAATCCAAAGATTCGCAAAACTAAATTAGGTACATGTATTGTTTTGAAACATCTCATGTATCAACTTTAATTCTTACGAAAGTGGGAACTTGGAGAGATCTAGTATTTCATGAGGCCATTTGAATAAATTGTTTAGATACTCAACCTTTTCCTCAACCTTGCATATTTTTAACTTAAAGGTACAAAATACAATTCGTTATTATTTTGAAAAAAAATCCAAAGATTTTCTTATTTATAATAATTTATTTGATAATGTGGAATTTTCTTTTATTTTTAAAATTAACTTTCCTTTTTTAACTTCCAAATCCTTTTCTTTTCCTCTATTTATTTTCATTTTCTTTTGGTCTCTATTTACTTCTATGGTCACAAAGGTTTCAATTTGTATTCATGATCTCCGTTCTTAACTGAGTAAGTATTAGAAATAACATCATGTATATCAGCTTTATCAAGTTGTCATGGTATTCCCAATAGGAAATGCCAAATTTTCATAGGAACAATATCACAAAGAATGTTTTCATTATACTTACCAATAAAGAAAGGAACCAAAACATGTTTGTCCTCAAGAAACTCACCTTCTTTGTTTAACCATTGAAGCTTGTATGGACTTAGATGAGGAATGGTTGACAAATAAAATTTCTCTACCATTCCCTTGCTTGCAACATTAGAACAATTTCATCCGTCAATGATCAATGAGTACAATTTATTATACACCTTGTATGAAAAATGTTGTCCTTGAGAATCAATCAAATATTTTTTTTAAGTTAGCAAACCATGTGTCTAACCATTAATGAGTTCAACATCATCACTAGAAAAAGTAAAAGATGAAGAATTTGAGGAAGATGACACCTCATCACTATCCACATATCATTCTTCTCTTAAGACCATATTTATTTTGGTAGGATAATTAGATACAATGTGTTCATAACCTAAGCATTAAAAACATTTGGTTGAACTATTCTTTTGAGATGTAGAAAAAGTGGAAGGTTTGAAATGTTTATGTTTCCTAAAACTACCATGATGAGTAATCTCTTTAATTTTTTTTTCAAGGATATTTATCATGTTTATTTTATATTTATCATTCACACTCAGTGATTGTAGTTATCATCATTAATACTCTTTCTAAAAAATGCCTTTCTTTTAAGTTGGGATTCCACCTTATTTGTTTGATAAACAAAGCTTTCCAAAGAATGGTACTCATATAACTAATATATCTTCCTTATCTTTATTAAATCCACTCGTAAACTTAGTCATTTTAGCATCTAAAGTTTTTATCATGCAAATTTGCTTTTATAATATTAGTTTCCATGTCCATAAAGTACCCATCCACGCTTCTGAGTCCTTGTTGAAGTGGTTCGAACTTCAAAAGGAGTTCCTTCTTATTGTAAGAAAGAACAAATCTAACATGGATCCAAGATTTCAATTCCCCCAAAAATTCCATGTGAGACCACTTGTTTTGCCATTGTCCATTAGAGTTTCACTCTACCATGTCATGGCATAGTTCTCATCTACATCATATACATTATAAATTTGATCTACTTTACCTTCCTAATCTAAGTACTTGTTTGTGTCACTTGTGCCATCAAAATTTAGAAAAGTTTGGTGGTTTTCATTTTGAATCCAAAGGACTCACACCTCCTTTCTTGAAGTTTTTGATCTCTTTCGCATGGTCTTCATGGTGTAACCTACGCACCTTCTTTCCTCTTCCCATTGTCCTCTTTCTTATTCTATTTCTATTTCTCTCGTGACTCTTTCTCTCTTAAGTCTTTTGATTTCTATGTTATACATAGTCATTTGTAGAGAGAATGGAGGACATAATGTACTTGACACTTGTAAAAACAGGTCAAAACACAAGAAGGAAGGTTAAATTGTGTTTTAAACCTTTTCGAAAATCTTTTCATAAAGTTGTGTCTGATAATCACTAATCAGACAAAGTTTATAATTGACAAATGATTTGTCAAATACTTTTCTTAAGGATATTGTCTGATAAAGATTGTTAGACACACCTGCAAGTTTGACATATGCAATGTCAAAATCTCTTTTCAAAACTAGTTTTTACAAGGCCCTCCTTCTTTTAGTTACATGAGGATTGATAACAGGAAATCTAAAAGGATAAGGGATGAGGAAAATTTACTCAAAATATTTTTATACTATTTCATTTGCAAACAACATACTACGTTTATTTCTCGATCAATTGACGAAGTTTCACCAAGCAAACTAATGTTATGAAGATTAAAGTAAAAGTGAATATTATTTGGACATAAATTACTCCACAACCCAAGTATTATTTGAACATGTAGTCATTGTTGGCTAAAGTCCGAGTATTCTTTGGAATACAGTCATTCCTAGCTAAGATCGATTATTCTTTGGAACACAGTTACTCCTGACTAAAACATTGAGTATTGTTCGGACCTCAATTACTCAAGGCTAAACACGGGTATTGTTTCAAAAGCAACCACTCGTGGCTTAAGGTTTGTTAAATAAAGGGAGTGATTTAAACAATCACAAAGTGTTTACTCACTAGATAGAGAGGTAGCGTCTTACAATGAATATAGGGTTTAATCACTCTACTAGCTTGCTATTTGAACATGATTAGTGTTCTCGTGAAGACTTAGGCACTTAGAGCTTAGAGCAATGAGAATAATGACATTTTTGTACACTTGATCACTTGTTCTCTTTTTTCTTTGAAATATTTTTTTAAATATTGAGTAGATAAAAGAGTCATTGCAAATCTGTTTTTTTAGGTAGTCTTCAGTTCAAATCTTCATCTTCACAACTTTATCTTTTATTGCATGAATGTATAAATGCATTAAATATGATCCATTCAACATTAATGTTATCTCTTTTTTAAGAAACATCATACTGTTGGCATGACTTATTAGGCCTCGATTAGAGAGCTTTCAACCAAATTGAAGAAAAGAGTAGGATTGTACAAGAAATATAATCCTTCCAAAGTTTATATAGGATATGTCAAAATGAGCATTGATGTGAAGCAGCTTTAGCACGTCCTTCAAAAAGTCTTTGATATTGACTTGCATTTTGTGGGACCTTCTTTGGTGATAAGAACATTTTCTATAACACATAATAAGTTCATAAATATTTTTCTTAGTGACAACATTAATTTAAAATAATGTCTGGATGCATATTGTTTGATGTGGTCTTAACTTATTAGACAAAGCACATTGTGCCTCACATGACCTGTTGTATAAGTCTTGTGTCTTTTATTTTTTAATAGCACTTAATCAAAACAAAAGGGTTTGGTAAGTTTTTATCTGACAACATTATACCTAAAACTCAATTAAGAAAACAAAAACTATCAAATACAATTCAAACAAGTTAGTACAAAAGGAAATTTAGTGTCTCACAAAGTTCATATCTCTCAGCCTTTTGGATGAAAATAAGGGTATGGTAATCAAAATTCATTAACACACTTGTCAAAAGTCACAAAATACTTAATAATTACCTGAACTAAGTTTTCAAATGAAATAAAAGAAATAATAAAAGATAATTAAGAAGCCAAAAGATACAAAATTTTCAAGTCAAAACTTAAAAAAATTTAAAGAGAATCTAAAAAGCACCAAATCAAGACTAAGGTTTAACCAAATAGGAGTTGAGATATGTGACAAAACTAAATAAAGACAAAGACAAAAGCACTTAAGAAAGACAGTAAGAGTAATTTGTTAATGTAATAGAATTAACAAAAGAAATTAAGTATTGTAAAATCAATTTCTAATAAGAAACTACTCATGATAGAAGATCAAGCCATCCGCAATGTTTGAATTAATTTGCCAAATCAAAATATCAACAATTAATCTTCCATCCAATTCTTACCACAATCTAAGTTAGCAATTAGTTTGCAAAATTAAAAGACCAACAATTTTTGGAGCAACTCCATCAAAAGTGATTGGAGAATTACTATTTTTCTTTACAACATATGTTTAAGTAAAGATACTAACAATAAGAAATTTAAAAAAAAAAATGTGACTCTAAATAAGAGTAAGAAGAAATAATATGTGTCATCCTAATCAATAAACAATATCACTTTAGACATTTCAAAATGTGCTTTAAAAAATAATGTCACTGATCAAGAGTAACCAAGAGTTTATGATCAAACAAAAAATTCTAATTCAAAACAAATCTTGTGAAAAATAGGTCCAATACTCAAGAAAGGATGGTAGAATTTTGTATTTTAATTTTTTTGAAAAAAAAATTATAAAAGCTTTGTCTAATAGATGCAAACAAACAAAGTTTAAACTTGTTTATCTTAAGAAATATGTTTGACAAAGCTTCGTCAAATATAACTTCAACTAAACATACCCGTTGTCAAAATTTATTTAAAAATAAGTTTTTTGTTTGCAAAACTACAAGTTATATTCTTTAATACAGACTAAAGCTAAAATATATAAGTATTATTTGGACAAAACTAGTTCTGGTTAAATTACGAGTATTCTTTGTACATAACCACTTCTAGTTAAGCACAAGTATTCTTCGAAATCAACTATTTTTGGCCAAAACACTTTGATGAGAAAGTTTGTAATCTAAAAGAAACATTTAAAAATAAATAATGAGTATAATATGATCTTTAATTCTTAGCATATTTTGAGGTCACAAGAAATTTGAATTAATTTTTGTATTCAAAATAGGGATTTGAATAGGAATTCCAGACAAAATATAAACACAACAAATGAATTATGAGAATTAATAAAACAAGGATAACCAAATAGAATGAAATAGAGTGGTATAAATATAAAAAAACTAGTAAATAATACAAAAATTAGAAAAGGAAAAGGTGAAAAAGATTTAGAAGATAGAATAAGTTTTGGTACACCATTTAATGTTCAAGAAGGTTTTTCTATCTCTAAGATAAGACCCATATAAAATAATCACTTAGACTTCTAATAACGCAAGATAAGACTCAGTAAATTATCATTATGACAAATGTCTCAAACTCAATATTTAATATATTCAAAACTTGAAAGTTACAAGTGATTCAAATGGCTGTTTACCATTATCATATGAAACTTTTTACTAAAATACACTAAAATTGCATATGTTATGTCTAAAACCCTCCAAGTTATGTTTGAAAGTAAAACAAAAATTAAAAAAAGAGAGAGACAAATTTTAAATTAAAAAAATTAAAAAAAAATCTAAAATCTTTAAGTTGGTGGAAAATTAGATGTTTTTTTCCATACCTCTCCTCAATAAAAAATTATAAGCTCCAATTTCAATTTAGGCCTTAACTATACTATTTCCTTGTTTCGCTTGAGAAAATTCAATTAAGCATATTCAAAACATAGCTAATTAGATATAAAATATAAGAATTAAATTTTAAAAATTATAGTGAAAGTAAATTTTAATCTAGAAATTCCAATCAAAGTCAATTTTATTCAAATATTTATTAAAATAACAAATTATTTTTATTTATACACTCGTCACAAATATGTCACAGAGATATACAATATTATAGTGGAACAGGTGACTTATTAATTTAAATTCTTAAAAAGAATATAAAAAATCTAAAAAGATAAAATAAAAAAAAACTATTACAAACTATTTAAAAGATATTTCTAAAAATCTATATCTTACGTAATCATATTATTGATTGATACATTTTCAAACTTCAAAATACATATTAATTAGACTAAAACTCGTGGTGGGGTACATAAACGTCATTCACATGTTAGGTACTTCAATGAAAGACTAACTTAACACAATTGCTACACAGTCTTTAAGCAGTTTCAACCCATTTCTTCTAGACGTTAGGAAAACTTTCTTAAGAAAATTAATTGGTCACAATTACTTTTTTTCTGATTTCAAATAAATTTGACACTAAAGTTATAAAAAAAAAGGGGGGGGGAGGGATGAGATTGTGAAGACTAAATAATCATTCTATCATTGCTTATCATGCACTTAATTCACGACTTTCATGGAAAATGTATATACATAATTGATCGTTCTTAGTAAAATAATTTTGGATAAAACATTCATTTTGAAAAAATTAAACTCAATTTCAATCTATTTAAAATTGTGTTTTTTGTCGTCCAATTTTGAAACGCACAATTCTAATCTTTTATGTAATTAGACAAGACTTTATAAAAAAAATAACTTAAATAACTTTTGGAAGATAAACACAATGTATTTTAAAATTAAAAAGACAATCTTCTAACAATGAGTAAAATTGAACTTTAATTTTTTAAATTAAAAATATATTTTACCGGATAATTATTTTTATATTAAAGTTTATGTGGTAGATCAGAAGTGTATAGAAGTGCTTAAGCTTAATTACTCCCATAAGATTAATACAAAAACGATTTCTTTAGAAATGATAGCTAATGTCTTCCATCTATTAATTATGAATATTTTGGAGAGCTTGTACCAGTTGTACAAAAGAAAAATAAAAGAGAAAAGATAAAATTAATTTCTTTATAAATTAAATTAATATTTTTTTAATAAAAATTACATGATATACATTACTATGAACCTTAACATCCCATACAACTCAAAGATACATTAAATTAACTTAATTATAAATTAATTTATATTTTTCTTCTAAAAATCCTTATAAAAAGTAATAAATGTATATAATTTAAAAAAAAAAGTGCGTTTTGTGATGGCTATGTCTACTAATTTTCGAAGGTGACAACATTATATCCATCCTTTATCTCATCCCGAGTCCATCCAACATACATTTATTATATGATAGAATTCAATCAATCTACTTAATAAATTTTGAATAATAAATGATCTACCAAATATTTTTTAAACTTATTAAGATTATATTAAATAAAAAATATAGTCTCTCTCCTTTATCGTTTTCGGGCCATTTTGTCTCTTTCTAAGTTTCATATCTATCCTCTCTCCAAAATAAATAATTATTTATTATACTTTTAATAGATTATAATTGATTTTTAATAAGTTAATTTTACTTGCAAAGTAATGTAACATTCTATATTTTTCATATAATAAAAACTTTATTTTACATAAATTATATATTAAACTTAAATATAAAATATATTTATCATTTATTTCAAAATATATTTCTCCACATAAGATTTAATAAAAATATCTTTGTAAAATTACAGATAAAATAAAATAAAGTTTTTCCAACAATTCATCAGGGACTCACATCACCTGTCAAATCCTGTGCTCACGTGTAATACACGATCATCGCAGTTTAAAAACAAAAAAAAATAACACACAAAAAGAAGGGTAAGCTAAAGAGTTTTAAAAAATATATTTTCATAAATTAAATTTCTATCTCAACCAAATAACAACAATTCAATCTTTCATAATTCATCTCACATAGAAAAACACTGGACTCTCTACTTCCGAAAGACTCGTGCATTGCGTTAGACTCAGAGATTTGCACCTGTCATATATTATCTATTTGTTCCGATCAGCTCATATTTCAAACCTCAGATACAGTCTGTCTCGATCAGTTCCTATTTCAAACCTCGGGTACAGTTTCCATGCATAGGATTAATCCATATGTCCTATTCCGATAAGCTCATATTTCAAACCTCGGACATGGCCATATGAACCTCCTTCGACTCTTCACTAACTGGTAAACATCATTTATATGAATTCAATGTACCAGTAGAGTCAAGATATCTTCTTAGATAGATCGAATCCCCAAACATGCACGTCCTAATAATCTCAACATGGGTATCTCCTTTCCTGAAGATACTATGTCTTGATCACACACCACATCATTCACAAACATTGATACTACACCATATCATACATAAACATTCATTCAATTCAAATTCATCCAATTCATATTTAATAAAATAAATAATTACAATATATATATATATATATATATAAAAAAGTCAAACTAGCTTCCCTTACCTCTATAGAGTAGAGATACTCAAAAATCTAAAATCAACCTAACTGTTTAAGAATCTAATCGGACACTCTTGATCTACTCAACGCTAGGAATCTGGAGGTGTCTTTTGATTGTCAATCTGATAACATATGAGATCACAAATCTAGAGAGAAGGTAGAAAACTTTAAAGAGAAATTGTTTTAGAGAGATGGTGGTTCTCATAAGAATGAAATTGTATATTTTCTTGAAGAAATAGAGAGAGTTGGTAGTTTTTATTAAAAAAAAAATCTTCTTAAATATAGTTGGTGGTTTTTATAAAAATAAAATAGAATATCTTCTCAAATCAAAGATTACATGATACTTTGATTGATGTTTTAAGAAATGGATTGATTTGTGATACATGGAAGAAATTTTTTGCTTATTAATATGAATCGTTATGGTTTGATTAATTTAATTCTAATTAGAGATGATGACTTGATTATTTAAATGAAAAGTGCGCTCTTATGGTTGTTGAATCTTCAAATCGTAACATGGACCCGAACAAGTGAGAGATTATAAGAATATTTAGTTAAATATCATAAAGATGTGGTTCATTTAACTAACCTAACTAATTCTAATTAAAGAAGAATAATTAATGTGATGGTTGTCTTACGATGGTATCGAGGGTTAGGAAATGTTAGACAAGGACATGATAATTATGAACAAAAATGAACAAAGAATATGATAACAAGGAAGAAGGTTTTTCTGGAATGTTCTTTTCTTTGTTTACAATAGCTCACTTAATATAGAATTCTAGGAAACTAAATATAGAAATTATTCTAAATAAATACATTTGATAATCTCTGATATTCTACTGATAGTCCCTTGATTATCTTTGATATTCTTACTGATATTCTCTGGTATTTCCTTGATTATCTATGACATTCTACTAATTTGTTTCTTTGATACTATCTTGATTTTCTCACTGATATTCTTTTGATTATTTTTGATATTCTATTGATTTGTTTCTCTAATTATAATATTCTAACACTCCCCCTCAAGGTGAGCAGTGGGATCACCAATGCTTAGCTTGCTGAGGATATGGGTAAATGCTTTGCCTGTAACAACTTTGGTGAGAATGTCTGTCAACTGGTCTTCTGACCTTACAAATGGAAGCTCAATACTGCTATCCTCAATCTTCTCCTTGATGAAGTGTTTGTCCACTTCAACGTGTTTGGTTTTGTCATGTTGTACGGGATTCTGTTTTCATAGCTTCTTGTCATTCGACCTTCTTACTGGCTTCATGAACTGTTTTGGGAAAGTCTTCAGTTAGAAGGGAGGTAAGAAAAACTCTTGCAATGTCTGTCACTACTTCTCTAGTCAAATGAGTCATTATTTTCTCCTATTTACTTGTCTTTATGTACCTATTTTAATTAGTAATTTGTGTTTAACTGCCTATCATTTCCTCAATCTCACTGTTTAGGCATTTACTAAAAATTCATAATTTTTAATTAATTCGGATTTTCTGACTTAATTTTATTATTTTTTTCAGGGCGACTTTGTTATTTCATTGAGCTTAGAATTAATTTTTGAAATTGAAGAGAGTTGTCGCGTCACCACTATATCCACGTCGTATTTTTCCTTTTCTTTTATTTCTTTTTTATGTTGGGCCAGACTTGTAAGGGGACTTGGGCCCATTAAGGTTGAAAAAGGTTGGCCTAGCTTATGTAAGGGAGAGAGACTTGTAAGGGGTGGTGGCTGGAAGGCTAATTCGCTTAGGTTATCCTATTGGTTGAGATTGTGGAAAAGGTTTGAGGTTCTGTGCTTAATCATCTCGCCTCTTAACTCTCGTCTATTTCATTTTTTGCCAACTATTTTCACTGGATCGTTCATGCTTAATGACGAGAAATA
>Ga0099825_1008555_pt1 | contig 12057 bp, 5 predicted proteins | sample SiratroredBW_FD_76838 | JGI IMG/M metagenome (GOLD analysis project Ga0099825, IMG submission 76838) | Root nodule microbial communities of legume samples collected from California, USA - Siratro red BW | ecosystem: Host-associated > Plants > Roots > Nodule | place: USA: California | collected...
AAAAAAAAAAACAATAAATACCATTAATCTTAGGTCCACTTTTGATTGCAACACTATTATAATACGCTTATCAAATTTTAAAGATCCATTTTACTGTTAAAAATATTTAAGATTAATTTAATTTAACGTTCACTTAGTTCACTCTAATTTTTTAAAATTTATTTATTTATTTTAAGATAACATTAGTTGAACTGACAATAAGATCACTATATAATAAAAATCTATTTTGATTCATATTTAAAATGAAGATTTTATTACATACATACATTTCATTTGACATCCCCTTTGTCAATGATAATGAAATTTATGATAAAAAATACGAAACAATGATATATATATATATACTTATATTCCAATTATTTTTTATTTAAACGTTCTCAATTTTGTATTTTTAAGTTGAAAATAAATTGAAATTCTAATAATTGAATCAATATAAAAAATGAAATAAAATTCATGTTGTAAAAAGCTTTTAGTCAAACTTAAGTTAAACTCATTTAAGAGATTACCTAAAATTTTAAGAAGATGAAATTATCGATCTTTATTTATATATGTTTAATATTTTTATTTTATTTAAGGAGAGATTTAAATTTATATAAAGATACTTAATATTTATAAATCAATTTTATAAGGTTGAATTATATTTAAAATTTATTTTTTAAAAAGTAAAATGTAAAAAAATAGAAAAAAAAATAAGAAATAATAAAAGAATATTTAGATAATATTAAGTTTTTTGAACGGTTGACAAAATAATTGATGCAAGAATATTTCTCTGTCCATATAATTTTTTTGTTTGTGACAGTAAGTTATTAGGTTAATATCTGATGTGAAAATAGATCTTTCCACTTGGTGAAGGTAATTTTTAAATTATAGGCAACAATATTTCTAACTTAAAAAGAAAGAAAAATAAAACAAGAGTGAATGGAATCTATAATAGAGGCATGAGTAGAGAAGCTTTGTGTTCCTCTTTTCTGATTATACAAGCAAGTTGGAACACGTCAAAATATGCTACTAACAAGACCCTCTTTATATAATGGAATCTATATATTATATATTATTGGTTAAATATGCCACAAACAACACCCTTCTCACAGCAACAAAAAAAGAACAAGAAAAAGAAAAAGAAAAAATTGCTAAAGGGTAAAGTGAGGATTGATAAAAACATTCCTATTGACATTCCAAATTGCTTAAGCCTTTCCCTCTTGCTTATTTTTGGTGGAAGGCTCAATAATAGGCATGGTTATTACAATTGATGAAGGTTCCTTATTGTTGCACTCTCCTTTTTGACCATATTTTTCTTCACTAAAATCATTTGTGCCATCCATTATATTTAGCTCTGCAATTACAGAATTTTGAGCACCCTTTATAGGCAAGGGAATTTCATCTGCCACTTTACTCTCTATTTGTTCTTTGTGCTTTCCCCATAGAACTGAGTATAAACCTATAACAATTAAGATGGCACCAATCACACTGCAAAAGAAAAAAAAAATAACCTTTAGTTAGTCTGAAATGAATAAACTGTTATTTTGATTTGTATATACAAAAAAAGTTGATACAAGTTTATATATATACTTGCAAGGAGAAGGGGAAAAAGAAATTTACCCTCCAAGATAAATTTGTTCTGCAAGGATAAAGGAACCCATGATGGCAACAATGATCATCATTAAAGGGCTAAAGGCAGTTGCAAAGACAGGTCCTTTCTTCTTAATCACTAGTCCTTGCACATAGTATGATATGCTTGATGTCACAATCCCCTGATAAAAAAATATATATAAAAATCTTAAGCATTGAGTTAAAGACACTAAATTAACCTCTTAAGCTGTTTTTAAAATTAATTAATGAAAGACAAAAAGTTTTTATGTGTATTAATTCTTACAGCATATGCAGCAGCAAGTAAGTTCATATCCCAGCCAATTCTCCAAACAGAAGGGTTGTGTTCAACAACAAAAGTAACAGCAATAGCTTGAATAGTGCCTATAAAGCACACAAGTGAAGTGAGGCTTAGCTGATGATTCTTGTAGGTTTGTATAGCTTTTGCCTGTCCAATAGCACAAAAATAAAAGTCAATTATTTGTGTGACATCACCAAAAGGGCATTAAAAGCTAGAGAGAGACACAAAAGTTGGCACATTTTTTTTATTTTTCCTTTTTATTTGTTGTTGCTTACTTGTAAAACAAAGAGGGAAGCCCAAGCAAGGGTGGCAATAATAAGAAAGATGCATCCTAAGAACCAATCTTTGTCCAGTGATCCTGTGGTGGTTGTTCCATTGGCTTTATTTTGGGGATGTTTTGCCCAAACCATCTCCACTATAGGACCTCTGTATAAGGTCATTAGCATAGCCCCTGCAACTGTCACTAATGTTCCCACTATCTTTGCTATGCATCTAACTTGCTTCATGTCTATCTTCTCCATCCTTTTGACATATATATAAAAAGAAAAAAAATAGCACACCTTCATTTATAAATGAAACTTAAACTTCTTGACCCCTTTCTCATTTTCTTTTTCATTTAGGAAAAAAGAACACCTCCCTAGAAAAAAAATAAAAATTAAGAATGAGAATATATTTTCAATTAGAGTAAAATATTTTCAAATTCACTTTTTATTCTTCAAAATTTAGTTTTAAATTAAAATACTTTCTTAGTTTCTATATTTAGTAAAAGTGCTATATTTTAAACTGTTAATTAAAAAAATTAATTAGCAGTTTATGCATTTCCAGTGTAAAATTATTTACAGTATCAATCACTTTGAATTTGTATTACAGTAATTTATGATTAGATAACAATATAAAACTACTTTACATTATTACTGATATTTTAAAATGTTTGAAGAAACTAAAATACATTTTACTAGTCTTAGCCATGTGCTATTTTTTCCAGTTAGAAACCATTAAAAAATTTAGGGTTTGACCAATTTACCGGCAAAACACTGCCATCACAAAAGTCATAGCAGGAAGCATGTTGCTCATTGCACATGAGAAGGTTGGGGATGTGAGCTTCAACCCAGCATAGTAGAAGTTTTGATCAATCACAGGCCTGTGTTATTAATCCAACAAATATGTTCATATTAATTCTAATTCTATGTATTAACCATGCTAATAATATAAAACTTGTTATTGCATTTGGACACTAACCCCAGAAGAGCTAGGATAAAAATTTGCATGAATATTGGGAATGTTATCTTCGGTTGACCTTTCCTGAAAAATTAAACAATGAATAACCATTATTTTACAAAGTTAGATCAATTAACAAAAATAAATCAAATGCCAAGGTTATGACTCAGAGAAATTATTAGGCAAAATTAACTACGTGTTACTTTTGTTTCTGGATAAAAAAAACTAGTAAAATTCTTAAACATTGAAATACGTTTTCCAATTTTTTTTTTTTATTATTTACATACCTAAAAAAAATTAAACACACGCTGTACGTACCTCTAAAATTTAAACATATTATTTATATCGCCACTAGTAACAACCACAGTTGAAAATTTTACCACATTCTTAACATTCTGTTAACTATACATTTAATCAAAATCCTTTTTAATTATAATTTGAAATTATGATGTACATTATCATTATTATTAACAGTAATTTAGAAAGATATTTAAATTTTAGAAAGCAAGAGTATTATAAAAGTAATTTTTATCTTCATTATTTTATAAATAAGAAAACCTGAGTTAACACAATGTAAAAGAAAATGAAACTATAAATACACAGTGATTCAAAATCACGTTATAATCTTTCTAGAGTGTATCTTGATTATACAAACCTTTCAAAAATAAATGCAAAAGGAGCTATAACGGCCGTTGCGAAAGCGTGACGATAAACCACAAGAACATAGTGGCTCATGCCTTGGTTGAGAGAAACCTTTGTGATAATGTTCATGCCAGCATAGCCAAACTGCAAAGAGATCATAGCCAAGTAGGGTTTTGAGCTTGCAAAGAACTTTGCACAACCTCCAAGCTTTTCAGTGGCCATTTTTCTTTCTAAGTAGGTAGTGTTCTACAGAGAAATTTAAGAGGAAGAACACTTGAAGAAGGCTTGTGTTGCTTCCTAAGAAATATCAAGGTAGTGTCCCACTATTTATACCAAGGAATCAAAGGGTTTCGTCATATGCATGTACACGTAAATGTGAATGAGTCTTTTTTTTTTTTTTTTTTTTTGGGGGGGCTAGGGATATTGGAATGGGGGGCAGCACGACAATGCATATATAAATGACTAGGTGGACATGGATTTTCAAACAAACATGAACAAGTAATATGATAATGGAATCAAAAGTGATTACATAAAGTAGGCTTTGAGTATGTTAACATCTTATAAGAAAGTTCACTTTATTATTTTTTTTCTTTTGTCTACCTAATTAATTTGTACTATCTGTTTTCTTTGGTTCGTATATATCCCACTATTCTAGCAGGATTATTTCCCAGTATAATAAATACCGAATCAATAATTGGTTTAACTTTTATAGAATATCAAGAAAATTTCATGTTACAGATTTAATGAATTTAAAGTTTTCTATACTCACTTTCCATAATACTCTAATAGATTATTATTGTATATGTAAATGATAAATTAGTGTCATAGTTGGTTCCACCTTCTATCTAGCATTTTTTTTAATTGTGATGAGCAAAAGTTGCTAATGATTATCATGAAAATTAATTGAATCATGTCTTGATAAGAATCAACCGACACCATATATGAAAGAAGTGTCAGAGATCAGCAGTGTCAACTGCAAACTTTTGTGGACGTAGCTTTTAGTTTATGTTAATTTAGTATAACCTTTTCTTCATAAATTTCTCTCAATGAGTTTTTACAGTTTTATCTGTCAATTGTTTTAAAATTTAAATAATATTAATAGTTAATGTTTAGTTATCTCTTTATCTTGAGAATAAATATCATTTGTTATTATTTTGTAAGTGGTGAAAGAAATGATGATGGAAAAATATATCAAATAAGTTAAATCAATATTACAAAACTTGTTTTCAACTCATAAAGAATTATTGAACTAATAAGGAAATTAGATAAAAATAACAATGAGAAATTTATCATAAATAATAAAAGATAAAATAAATAAAATAGTTATGTAAATATAGTTATGTAAATATTAGATATTTAATAAAGTTGTGTTGTAGATGAAAATAATTGTGGACCATCGGGAAATTATTATATTTGATTTTGAGCAAGGCTAATATTTAATTTTTTATCTTATTGTAATTTTTTTTAGTAATAAAGAATATATAAATAAAAAGTATAAAAAGATGTTTTAGTTTTCGATAAAATTTAAGATATTCATTTTAGAACATTTAATGGACCAAAAGTACTTGATTACATTTGTATCCTCCAAGATCTTATTACATAGAAACATTGTTTTCGCAAGAAAAACAATTAATGTGTCCTGCATCAAATATTTGACATGACATTTCCAAAATAATTTTGTAACTTGCAATCTCAAAGATCTCTAGTAGTGTTAAATTTTTGTGTTTTTGGTGTTCAACGACCATTATGCTATTCAATGATATACTCCGCATGATCTTCTTTTCCAGTGTTGTTTTAACACACTTTATCACTAGTATACTTTTGTTATCTAAGAATTCTCATATTTAAAATTCCAAAACTATATAAAATCTGTGTGTAATGAATTCTTATCTCTTTGTGTTTAAGAACTTTGAACTCCTGCAATTACATGTTATAACTGACATTGATATGTAACACTAGCTCCTCTAGTCATTTCTACTTGAGTTTTGTATCAATCATTAGTCTTCAACTAGTCTTTTTATTAATTGTCTTTGTGTCTTGCTTAAAATCCAAGTGTTTAATTGTTAGCATATTTTTGGATTTTTATATAAATCTGTTTCACAAAAAATATGCTTGTTTGTTGGTACAACATCTTTTATATATTCTAGCAAGGTTATTGGGCTTATCGGGCCACCATTAGACCACCGTTATACATAAATTTCACGTTCGACTTAAGGAGTTTCGGCGTGAGAGTGGTGTGTTAGAGATCTCACATCGACTAGACATGAGACCTTTCAATAGTTTATAAGTAGGTGCAAATCTTTTCTTACAAGTCGATTTTGTAATGTTGAGTTAAGCTTAAAGTCTACTTTTGATATGATATCAGAGTCTATCATAGCTAGGTTGTTTGGCCTATCAGACCACCCGTTATATCGGGCTACTATCGGATCACCATTACACATAAATTTTACGCTCGAGTTAAGGAATCTCGATGTGAGAGAGGTGTGTTGGAGATCCCACATCGACTAGAGATGACAACTTTCAATAATTTATGAAAACACATGTATATTTTAACAAACTACCTTTGAACAATCATAAATGATAAAAACATATATTATCATACCTGACATCAAAACACAGATTAAAAACAAGTGTAATAGAAAGAACCAAATTTCCATTTTCATAGGACATTGCATGTAAACTAATAACCTCACTTATGATAGAGTATTATCTCTTGCATTAGACATGAACTTTGGTCATGTGAGCATAGGGTATCTCAGCATAAGCTTTTAGATATATCAAATCTCTCACCAATATGAGGATCCACATGCCCAACCTTTGTTCGTGGTAAAATAATGTCCTCTTGTGTAAGTATAGACATATTTCCTTTCCACATAACTTCTACAAACCATTACTAAAGCACACTCTTTCCTAATCATATATATATATTATTTAAAAAAACATTATGGCCAGATATTTGCATTTATAAAAATCAATTTTCAATTCAACTCACATATAACCAGATTGCTTCATTGCTTTATATTCCTAATTTCAAACATCCTACCAAATTCAAGCACCAGTTAGAGTAAGTGAAAATGGCTTTTGTAAATTTTGATGTTATCCATAGGCATGTTAAAACATAGGCATGTTATCCATGCCTATGTTTTAACATGCATTATTGTAAATACCTCTTCAACGTCAAAGATTGTATCCCTAAACATCAATTTATTTTTGTATTGTATCCCTAAACATCAATTTATTTTTGTAGGTCCAAATGGTCCAAATACATGTTATCCATAGTATTCTACACATTAAATTACACTTTCTACTACAACCTATTAGATCAAAACCAAGAAAATGGTCCTTAGCAAGGTTATAATGAACTGAATGTACTCCTACCATTTATCAATCATACTCTAGATTTGACTTGCAGTTTAATCTTTTTGTAATGAATGAATCTTTATTCTAAATCTTGTGAATTTTTTCAAATTGAGATTAAATTACAAGTCTTCCCTAAATTTCACTTTTTCTTTCTTAGTTACTTTAACTAGTTGAAGCTACGAAGCACTTCAGCAGAAACAATCATCTGGACTAGGAAAGCATATATCCCAGAGTTTTCAATATGCAATAGGATCAACTAGATTTTTGAGTACATAATAGGATATTGATCTCATATAGTATGCATGCATTCTACATACACTATAACCTACATATAAGGGTAATCTATTACCTTGTGAAGGCAATACTATAGTTGTTTTGAGGGGCATAACATACTACACATTAAAAGATTAGGATTTTTGAAACTGTGGTTTATTAGAGTTTACGTATTGTTTCTTTATTTTTTTTGTATGTCTGCGGACAGAGTCTGAAAGGCTATATGTATAAAAGCAAAATTATGAAAGGGTTGAAACATCCTATAAGTATTCTTTTAATTTTTTAATTGGTGATAAAAAAAACGAATTGAAAGAATTGGAGATTATATCAAAGAGAGGAGAATACCTTTTTTATTTAAAAATTTCTTACAAATCTCAAAACCATTTTATTTTATGAATTTGGAAGAAACATAACTTGTCACTATAGCAACACTTTTTTATGTTCACGTAAATTTAAAACTATAAAAATAACACACTATTATAAGTGTCTTAAAGTTTTGGTGTCATAAGAGAAAAAAATGAGATAAACTTTTCTTTCATATAACATTTATTAGAGTTAACTTGAAAGAAAGACATTGAGTTAAAGTAAGATATGAAATATGTTTTATATAGGTCCTAATGAGAATCTCAAGCCTAAGTCGTATGTAACGATTTAAATATGATACAAAACTATGTTTTGTAAGCATACATATATAACTTAAAACCTTTATATCATTTGAATTTTGTGATCACATTTTAATTATTATTGTGTTTATTATTAGTAGTAAGAATAATATTAATAATAATATTACAGGTGACAATAATTGTTTCATAATGAAAGTCAGGTGAGTCAAGTCACAATCCAATTTTAAGTAAAAAAAGTTATTATTTGACTAATATTATACCTTTTAGCTTAGTGGTAAGAGTTCGATCTAATAAATAATATTGATAATAGTAATAATAATATTACTTATAATATAAATAATATTGTTATTACTATTATTATTATATTATTATTATTATAATATTATTAATAATAATATTAATTGTATAATAATAATATAAATAATATTAATTATTAATATTACCTACTAAAAATTCATAAATAATTACCTACAAATCTAAATTTATAAATAATTACTTATGAATTTAGATCTACATATTTTATCTACAATCACAATATTGAAAATAAAATCAAATAATACTAAGCTTGTGGTAATTGAAAATTTTATAAATTCTAAATAGAATCAAAATAGTATAAAAATCTTTGCACTATTTTCCTTTAATATTTTTTTTTCAGTTTTGTTTTGTTTGTATTTTCGGTTTCAACATCTCCTTGATTAAGTATTTTAAGAAAAAATTTTCTAAAGTTTATAAAAGTTCTTAAAATATCAATTCACTTCTCTTTCAAAAGTGGGTGCATAACCTACTTTTCCTTACATCATAAAAATAGGTCATAAATATGATGGCCAAGATATCTATTTGTCTTCTTTACTATATAGGATATTATTAACATTAAGTGAATATCAAATAAAAAAGAATTAATTAGACGACATTTGTATTTTGTAAGATTAATTACTTTATATTTAGTCTATTAATGTTTGTATCTTGAATGTTAGAATGCTCACTTGACTTAGTTTATAAATAGAGCAATTACACTTAGAATCACGAATTAAATCTCTATAAAAAAATTCACTTGAAACTATTTTGACACAATAACATGTGAGCTAAAAAATATATATAAATTAGTAGACAGAATATCCCTCTCTAATTTGTCTATAAAAAAAAATACTCATGTATTTCCGCATAAAAATAGCTAATCATTAAGTTCTTTCTTCGCAAATCCTTGCAAAACTGCAATTGATTAGTTTAATTTTTATTTTTATTACTTATACTGAGTTTTTTTTATAATATATTTCATTTATTTTCTACACCCTTTTAATTCCTTTTATTTCTTTGTTAACAATAGATTGATAACCAAAAATCTAATAAATGAAAATTGTCATCAATGCGGAATTCCAAAAGTCATTATCAACAAGTTCAACATAACTAAGATCATCTTCTATTCTATATAATATATAAGTGGAATTCGAAAAGCCGTTATCAGCAACTCAACATGATTAAGATAATCTCCAATTGCTTATAAAAAGTTATTTAAAGCAAAGTGATGTTGTTAAAAAAAACCACATGGTGAAACATAGCTTAATAAAAAAGTTGTTTTGAATAAGTAAAATTAATATTAAAAATTAATATTGAGGATATTTTAAGTAAAAATATGAAATTAATTAGAAGATTTACAAAATCAAATTAAACACTAACTTTAGTATTACCTTCAAAAGTAAAAACAGCTATACTAATAAAGCGATTTATTTTAAAAAATATTTATCTTATATAACATTAGATAAGATCCAAAATTAAGATAATTACCTCACCTAACTTGCATTAATGTTTTGTGGGGGTGACGTAACGAAATCTAGCTTGTGGAATACAAAATCATTTGGAAAGCTTGTAATTTATGGAGGGAGAAAGAGAGTGATTCATTTCTCCATTGAATACATTAATTGCATGCAAAAGTTTTCCTTTTAAACTTGGAGTTACAAACTGGAATTCAATGAGCATTTGTGTGTACGCCACCATTGGACACCTCATGAATAATTTTTATAAACTGACTACAAATAGTTATTGTGATTAAAACTTAGCTTTAAGCGTAAATTTATTTCCTCTAATAGTCTAAAGTATAGGTAATTTTGGTTTCTACAGTTTTAACTATTCAATTTTATTTTCTATATATTCAAAAAATATTAATTTTAATCTTCATAACTTAATTTTTTTTAATTTTGATCACACATTTAAAAGATATATAATTGTGGCCTCGTTATTGGCTTACAATATAAATGTCAATGATTTTAATTACACGACGATTCAATTAAATAATTTGTTTCAACTTTGTGTTTTTAATTATTTAACATATTTATTAATTTCACTAAGTTTTAATATTTTATATCAAATTATATCACTTGTAAAATATTTAAAGCCAATGTCATACGTGTTTCTCTAAATTTATCATGTAATCACATTCGTTGAAAGACTAGATGGTAAATTAACTACGTAATAAAAATTAAATTAATAATAGATTAATAAGTTTGAGGGTGGATTTGAAATAAGAGAGATTTTAACATGATTATAAATTTTCTTCATTACACGTTGTTTAGTTTGATCTTTTATAATTATTAGTATTTTTACTTTTTATTCTTGATTACACGATGTTCAGTTTGGTCTTTTATATCATGGATGAGGGATGAAATATTAACTTAGTTAGGATGTTATTTTCTTATAATAGTTTTTGATTGATATATTTACTCAAAAAGAGTTAATTCTTAAAAAAAATAAATAAAGAAACACAATCGGTCAAAAACTACTGTAAATAGGCGAAAATTGAATTTTATGTTTGAAATACTACCGGCCATGTAATGAATGTTAATTCGTTTGTAATACTCTAGAAAATAGCTATAGGATAAAAATTAAACTAGAATTTAATTTTAGAGATAAATAAGATAATATCTATTTTTTGAACAGAAGAGTTGATTAAGTAAATAAAAGATAGTTATTTACTTTTTATTTTTATAACAACCACCAACTCTCTCTCTTAGAAGATATTATCTCTCTAATAAGATATTTTATCTCTCTAAGAAGATATTCTATTTTTTTTATAATAACCACCAATTGTTTCTAAAGATATTCTGTTTATACAAATTACCAAATCTCTCCCTCTCTCTTTTCTTTAAGAAGATATACAATTTCATTCTTATAAAAATCACCATCTCTCAAACAATTTCTCTTTAAAGTTTTCTACATTCTCTCTAGATTTGTCATCTCATAGGTTATCAGATTGACAATCAGAGGACATCCCTAGATTTCTAGCGTTGAGTTGAGTAGATTAAGAGTGTCCAGTCAGATTCTTGAACAGAGTTAGGTTGTCTGTGATTTTATGGTTTTTGAGTATCTCTATTCTATAGAGGTAAGAGAAGTTAGTTTGATTATTTTTTATAAACATTGTAATTATTTGTTTATTAATGAATTGGATGTATGTTTATGTATTGTATTATGTAGTATCAATTTGTGAATGATCTGATGTGTGATCGAGAGATAGTATCTTCAAGAAAGGAGATACCCGTGTTGAGATTATTAGGATGTGCATTGTTTGGGGATTCTAAGGAGGTATCTTGACTCTAATGGTTCATTGGATTCACATGGATGAAGATTACCCGTTCGTGAAGAGTCGAAGGAGGTTCATATGGTCTTGTCCGAGGTTTGAAATATGAGCCCGATCAGAATAGGACATATGGATTAACCCTGTGCATACGTGATTCGAGTTTTGAAATCTGAGCCCGATCGGAATAGACTGTTCTGAGGTTTGAAATATGAGCCCGATTGGAACAGTTGGGTGGTATATGACAGGTGCACACCTCTAAGTCTAACTCAATGCACGGGTGTCTTCCGAAAGTAGAGAGTCTAGTGTCTTTGTTTGTGAGTGAGTGTATGTATGATGTGAGATGAATTATGAAAGATTGAATTGTTGTTGTTTTGTTGAGATAGAAATCCAATTTATGAAAATATATATTTTTTGAAAACTCTCTAGCTTACCCTTCTTTTTGTGTGTTGTTTGTTTTGTTTTTAAAACTGCGATGATCGTGTATA
>Ga0099825_1008556_pt1 | contig 12054 bp, 8 predicted proteins | sample SiratroredBW_FD_76838 | JGI IMG/M metagenome (GOLD analysis project Ga0099825, IMG submission 76838) | Root nodule microbial communities of legume samples collected from California, USA - Siratro red BW | ecosystem: Host-associated > Plants > Roots > Nodule | place: USA: California | collected...
TATATATATATTTATAAAAAAATATATATATATATATATATATATATATATATATATATATATATATATATATATATATATATATATATATATATATATTCTAAATTGATGTATTGGGTATAAAATTGAAATTTACCATCTAACGAATTTATTATTGATATCTTTTATTGTTATCTGTATATATTATCTAAAGGTGTAATATTTTATCCTTTAAAATTATTTTTTTTTTTCATAATTAATTTTAATTTTTTAAAAAGATAATGTATAACAGTAGGCCTTTTTTTCTTATGGAAAAATAATATCTTTGTTTTGGAACAAATAATAGATTTTCTTTTTTTGCCTATGTGAGTTGCGGAAAGGGCAAACAAACAAAGGGAACACAAATGAAATCGAAGGAACATTGCATGTTGTGTGCGACACTGCTCCTCTTCTCTCTCTCTCTCTCTATCTCTCTATATATGTACATGTGTTGTGTTGAGTTGAAACCTTTTAACTCAACTCAACACACCACTTTCAACTCTCTCTCTCCCTCCTTCATTGTCTTCTGCTAATTTCTAGGGTTTTGTTTTCTCTTCACTATTCCCCTCAAAATTGCGTTCCTACACCATGGGGGTCTCCTTCAAGGTCTCCAAGACCGGCACTAGGTTTCGCCCCAAATCAATTCCCCAACCGCACGAAGGCGCATCCGACAATTCCAAGTCCCAGGTAAGATCACCAATGCGCAAAATTCGATTCGATATTCCTATAAACGATCCCAAATTGAGTTCTGGGCCTTTCAATTAATTCCCAAGTTTGTGTTTTTTTCTTGTCAATTAGTGTCTTTTTCAATATTTTTTTGGGTGTTGTTCTAATTTACAAGTGAATTTGAAGAATGGTTACTCAAAACGTGTAGAACTGGGATTTGAATTCCCCTCAACTGCATTAAATGTGCCTAGCTCAACTGATTTCCTTTTGTTCCCAACCAAAAATTCAAACAAATTTGGGCCGTATGGTACCTATGGAAGAAAATAGAAAAAACAGCATTTATTTATTTATTATCAAAGCTTATTGAATTTTCATCCATTGTTATTTTTCGTTTCACTGAGATTATTACACACAAAATAATGAAGAAGTAGTTGGGGTACGGAATTTATGGGAGGAGGTTAGATGTGAAAATCACTGTCTACTAACAAAAGTAAAGTCCTTTGTTTTATCGCCACTTTCGCCACTTTACGGTTACGATGTAGACAAGTAAATAAGTTGCGTCAATTGGTTGGATTGGCTAATGCTACACAAGCATTCAACTAATAGGTGTCTGTTCTTCTGATTTCCTGTTTTGGGGATGTGATCTGTGAGGGATAGGCTAATAATATGCGAAATTTGAAAAATTTGAGTTTTCTGGATTTAATTAGCAAGTAGATTGGTAGATTGTTCTATTCTTTTAAAGGACGTGTAACCCTGTCTTGTGTTGCATTTACCTGGCATGGTATCTGTAGTTTGACTAATAAGTTCAGTTGCAAAATCAATGTAAACAATGGAAATTGTTAAATCTTTGGAATTTAAGTTGCTTTCTTGATTTCCTTAACTATCTTTATTGATGCAGAGTGATCTTGTTGAGGCTGGTGAAAACATTGCTCAAATTCCCCAGTCATCTGCTTCATCTGAAAATCTTTCATTAGCAGGTCAGCCATCAAAGTATATAGCTCACTGGTTTATAAATCTTGAGTGTTGTGGTGTTTACTAAGTTACTTGTTTTGACAGAGAGGGAAGCTTCTTTCACATTGAACCTGTTTGCAGATGGTTATTCTATTGGAAAACCTTCAGAGGTTTGTTTAAAACAACAATTACTATTTTGCTATAGTTGAAGGAATAACAAAAATGTGGTAGAATCTTGGAGTTTGACCTTATTATATGTATTCTTATGAAGTTAACTATTTTGAGAATTTTCAGAATGAGGCAGCAAACCACTCAAAATATCAAGATTTTCCAAAGTTGTTACATCCATATGATAGGTCATCTGAAAGTCTTTTCTTGGTAATTCTCTCGGAACCCTGTAATTTCTTGTTATTTAATTTTTAAATTTTAAATTCTAAGGCTCACAATCACTGAGTGCGGCAGTCAGCACTTTTGGAATATGTATACTGAGCATTTCTAATCATTGAGTGGGACATTCACCATGTTGTACTTATTTAAAATTTGCATTACTTTATGCTTGTATCAAGATTCTCATGCTAGACTTTAAGAGTCTTGGCTTGATTCATTCAATTTTTTAATGACTTCATAATTGAGTTTCATAATTTACCTGAAAGCTGAAAACATCATTATCAATCTTGATATTGGCTGACCCCAAAAACACTATAATGGGATAGCACAATGATAACTGATATTTCAAAATTTTCTTATACATAATCTATACTATTATAATTATAGAAATAAAATAAGGAGCTGATCCTATATAATCAGGAATATCTAGATTATATATGTATTTATTTATTCCCATACCATATCTTTCTTATTAGAACACACAAGTAAATTGCAAAGAGCAAAAGTGAAGGAGATTTGGTGGTCTCTAGCAAAGGTGAGCGGAGAGAAGGCATGTTGGGTTGAGAAGATAAAGAGAGAACTGAGGATTTTTGTTTTTGCTGTGGAAATGAGAGGAGATTAGGGTTTTTCCTTTTGGGCCTAACCAGGGCTCGATCTCTCTTTTACTCTAAAAGAGCCCAAAAAAATACTGGAACAAGGACCAAATTGGGTTCTTGTTACTCATCAACCTTACACCTCTATCATGCATTGCAAACATCTGGGCTTCTATTCAGCTCCAACAAAACAAAACCACCTGATGGAGTCTTTGTAACTGCCTGATACTGCTCCACACTGCAATGGCATTGTAGGATTGTTGTTACGTACTATTAATTACTCTTATTGGAAATTGGAATAGAACCTGAGACGTTGTCTGAGACCTTTCCTTGTGTAGCTTCACATTCTGTGGCTTATCCAACACATTTACGTTTTTTGTAATTTTGTTATCAGTTTCAGTTTGTATGTTTATGTTAAGAATTTCATGTACTTACGTCTTTTTTTATATAATACTGTATTTGCAGGCCATTGAGTCAGGTCACTTGCCTGGGGATATTCTTGATGATATACCTGCCAAATATGTTGATGGAGCACTAGTATGTGAGGTGAGCCTTTTTATTTTTTAGATGCTTTGCTTTTAAAGTTAACATTTAGATTTCAGTTTACTTTCATATACAAATTTATTAAAGGACGTGATTTTTCTTCTCTGCTTTAGTTTGTTTAATTGGTTATGTTGTTCATATTGATATCTCGTCTTATACTTCTCTTTATATTGATTGCAGACTATATAGAGGGCTTCTTATGTATTCCTATATGCACTTTTTCAATTTTTTTCCTCTTCAGTAGTTGCTTCTTAGCATTTCCAAACTGCTATTTAATATCAATTTTTAATGATGTACATTTTTTTTTATAAGATTGAGCTTTATATCAATCCTGTCATTCTCCAGGTGCATGATTATCGAAGATGCTCGTCTGAAAAAGGGAGTAGTGTGTCTGCAGAAAGTTCTCCTACTGTTAGCAAAGTATGCCTCAAGATGTCATTAGAAAATATTGTTAAGGATATTCCATCAATTACTGACAAGTCTTGGACATATGGTGATCTGATGGTGAGTGTGATGCATCATTCATGAATGACCAGTTCCTATAATTTTTTCATCGATCTCACTTAGCTATGTTCACATTGATAATAGGAAGTTGAATCAAAGATACTGAAATCATTACAACCAAAACTTCATCTAGACCCCACTCCAAAGTTAGATCGGCTGTGTGAAAGTTCACTTCCGGCAAAGGTATAATGAAGTTAATTTTTACCCTTCATGAACGTAGTTCTGTATTGTGTGCATCTTAATTATGTTGAATTTAATGTTACAGCTCAATTTGCCAAGAAAGCGATTAAGGAATATGCCAGAGTTTGCTGTTACTTCTACGAATAAAATTCATGGGAAGAAAGTATGCATAGATAGAGTGCAAGAAGGTTCAATTGGCAGGTTAGGTGATTCGGGAAACACTGTATCTAATGCTATTGTACAGCAGACCCATGAAAATCCATCCATGCAAAATCTTAGTCCGAATGTTGCCATGGCCTTGAGACCTAAGAATTTTATACCTGATTCTTCCATCCCTAACTTTCCGATGATGTCCCATCAACAAAGATATGCAATGGCAGTTGGAACTCCAAGAAGTTTGCAGGAGCAGGGACCAGTTCCTTCTATTAGTTCATCAGGGGCTTCTCCTTCTGCACAAGATGTCATGATTTCATATGCTGATCATGCAAACTCAAATAGTTCTCTTCATGGAAAAAGGGATAATCAAGACGGTCAAGTATCCCCTTTATCCAATATTGCAAAAAGAATGAGGCCTACGTCTGCTGTTGTTGAAGCAATGCAGCATCAGCAAATAGGTTCACATGTTGAATCTCTTCAAGGACCAGATATGAATTGGCAGAGTACATTGCAACAACAAGCTTTGGCCAGAGGTATTCCGTATGGAAGTGGTAGCATTCAGAAGTTTCCTCAGCAGGTTTTCGAAGGGGGGGTGAATCAAGAGATGGGGGCAGTTTCCTTTACTGGTCAGCAGGGCATGAGGTTGGTTGCAAAGGAAGAACAGTTTGAAATGGAAAAAGTAGATGGTGCAGAGACAAATCGCAATAAGAGTGAAATGGAAATGGAAGCAAACATATTAGATCCACAACAGTTGCGGCTTCAGCAACGATTGCCACAGCATGCATTCATGAGATCTAATTTCCCTCAGGGAGCCTGGAACCTGGGTCAGCATATAGAGAAAGAAACAAAAAAAGATGACCAGCATCAGAAAAGGAAATCAGTTCAGAGCCCTCGGTTATCGACTGGGGCATTACCTCACTCCCCATTATCTTCAAAATCAGGTGAATTTTCCAATGGTGCAGTAGGACCTAGTTTTGGACCATCTTCAATGGCTGCTGTGCCAGGGACATCACAAAAAGACAAGACGCCAATGGTCTCAGTTCCTGCCACTGTTGGAACTCCATCAAATGATTCTACCCAAAGACAACAACAGGCACAACTAGCTGCAAAACGGAGATCTAATTCCCTTCCCAAGACTCCGGCAATGAATGGAGTTGGCTCTCCTGTTAGTGTTGGTACAACCAGTGTCCCACTGAATGCAAATAGTCCCTCAGTTGTGACCTCGGGTTTGGTTGATCAAGGCCTTCAAAATATGCTTGAACGGTTCTCAAAAATTGAAATGGTGACAATGAGGTATTCTGTTTGAATTTAAAACTGCATCTCAATGTCTTTTATAATCCAATATTTCTGATATTCCACGGATTTATTCTTAAGAAAATAATGCAAATATTCTGTGGTGGTGTGTATTTAATCTATTATTATAGTTTTTATTTTATCTGATAATTGGACTTATTTTAATGGATTAGCCTTTGCTCTTCTTTTGAAACAACATGGCAATGTCATGTTGTGTTCTTATGAATGTGGTATGGACTTCTTTCAGGCATCAACTTAACTTCAAGAAGAATAGGGTCGAGGATTTTCAGATGAAGAAGCAAAATGCATATGTTACACAACATATAGCATCACATCTTGCCAATTCAACTAGTAATGAGGGAGTGATAGACGATTCAATTTCTTTGTCAAAGTCACTTATAGGTGGGAGTATGAATGCGTGTAAAATGAGAATCATAACTTTTTGTGTGCCTGAGCGTGTAGTTCAAGGTTTGTTTCAATTTCTCTAGCTTTATGGAAATATATTGTCGTCCTTATCTGACATTCCATTTTTATACAGGAAATCATGTTTCTGTAATTCCAAGGTTGCGAACTAGGATGATAATATTCGAGAAATCTGATGGTACTGTGGCGCTGTATTACGGGGATGTTGAAGAGGCTGATTACCTAGCTGCAGAGGATTATCTCCTCACATTACCCAATACTGTAAGTTTCACTGTAGATCTTTATATATATATATGTGTGTGTGTGTGTGTGTGTGTGTAGGTATATAAAATCCAAGTCCCACATTGACTTGAGATAGGACTTGAATAGAGTATACAAGTGGAAGACAATCTTTACCTTAAAAGTAGTTCTATGAGCTTGAGTTATGTCCAAATTAACATTCAGAGATGATGATAAAGCCTATCCTAGATTCATTAAAAAGGGTCACCTGCAATATTTTTATCACACCAAGCCCAAAAGTGTTGGGTGTATTGGAAAAAATTGATGTGCCAGTGCCACATTGAATAAGATAGAGTATGAAAAGAAAATATAATCGAGGGGCAACCCTTACCTCAAGTTGGGTTTTGAGGTTTAGTTAGGCATGATCCTACATCCTAAGACTAGGGATTTACATCTGAAGTTAGATGTATGTGGGTGGCACGTGAAAGAAACATTTAGAGAGAGGCAATGCATGTTGGTGCGTGTGACCTCCAACGGTTATTGGACGAACCACAGGATAGGTTGGTCCTGAGGAGATGATGCTAGTGGTGTGGATTCCGGTTTAAAAAGACCCGTGGCAGTGGTGGGGGGGAACTGACAGGATAAAAATTTAGATACCATGTTGAGAGAGAGAGAGAGAGAGAGAGAGAGAGAGAAGAAAGCATAGGATGAATTGTGTTATGAACACAACGGAATTATTGCATTTATAGGGGAAAAATATAATTATAAAATATTTAGATACCTTATATTAGGCTAATAACATAAATATATAATCAATCTACTTAATCAAAATATCCACCATTACTAAATTTACAAGATTCTAACAGAACTGTTGTAATAGAGCAAACATTTGAATTTCCTGTCTGCCATATATTAATGTAAGGGGGTTTCTACAAGTTTATTGCTCTGATTTATGTCACATTTGTGGATCAGCATGCTGCGGATTTGCTTGCTCAACAGTTCTGTTCACAGGTATGTCACTCTAACCGAGACAGATCCATATAAAACATATCTTTGCAAATTTGTTTTTTTGAATAGTTTAATCTTCCTATTGTAGATGATACACGAAGGATATGCCAAGGAAGATGACCGGATCCAACTTAAACCAAACCGTGTGAACCTTCCAATGGGCAATCAATCTACTTCTAATAATGCTGTAGTTGAAATGCAACAATATGGAGAATCCGTTGCCGGCCAGTCATCTAATGAAGTTGCAAAACCAGCTTCTGGAAATAATGCATCTATAAACCTATCTCAGAATCTTGTAACAAACCCAAGAATGTTGCCACCCGGAAACCCCCAAGCCTTACAGATTTCTCAAGGACTTCTCTCTGGTGTTTCAATGTCTTCAAGACCTCAGCAACTGGACTCACAACAAACTGTACAGCAGCAGCAGCAGCTGCAACAAAATCAACACACACTCGTTCAACAGCAGAATCCCCAGTTCCAGAGATCTCAAATGATGCTTGGGACAAATCAGCTTTCACACTTAAATCCAGTTGGACAGAACTCCAACATGCCGTTAGGTAATCACATGCTTAACAAATCTTCAGCTCTCCAGATGCAGATGTTCCAACAACAACAGCAGCAGCAGCAGCAGCAGCAGCAGCCACAATTGCAAAGGAAAATGATGATGGGACTTGGACCAGCTGTGGGAATGGGTAACTTGAGAAATAACCTAGTTGGGCTTGCACCCATGAGCAATCCTATGGGGATGGGAGGTGCAAGGGGAGGAATAGGAGGAAGTGGAATCTCAGCACCAATGACTTCTATTACTGGCATGGGAAATATGGGTCAGAACCCAATGAATCTTAGCCAGACTTCAAATATTACTAATTCCATAAGCCAACAATTCAGGTCCGGATCGCTAAATTCCACCTCTGCTGAGATTTTATCAAAGCTTAGATTGGTTCAGCAGACTCGTGGAAGCATGCTAGGTTCCCCTCAGTCAAACATAGCTGGCATCTCTGGTGCCAGACAAATGCACCCTGCCACTGCTAGTCTTTCAATGTTGGGTAGGGCTACTACAATGCAGCGGCCAATTGGACCTATGGGTCCACCAAAAATGATGGCAGGGATGAATCTTTATATGAATCAGCAGCAGCAACAACATCAACAATCCCAACAGCAGCAGCCACAGCAGCAACACCAACAGCAGTTACAAATACAACAACAGTTGCAGCAGCAGCAGCAGCAAGAAACAAGTTCACAATTGCAGGCAGTTGTTTCCCCCCCACAGGTGGGATCTCCATCAATGGGAGTTCCACCATTGAACCAACAAGCACAGCAGCAAGCAAGCCCTCAGCAAATCAGTCAAAGAACTCCAATGAGTCCCCAAATAAGCTCAGGTGCAATTCATGCCATAAGTGCTGGTAATCCTGAAGCTTGTCCAGCCAGTCCACAGTTGAGCTCTCAGACCCTTGGCTCTGTTAGTAGTATAACAAACTCCCCTATGGATATGCAAGGTGTTAACAAGAGCAACTCTGTCAGTAATGTACAATGAAGTTACAAAGCCTAAAATGTCCAAATCAGTGCCCCTCCATCCTAGGTTGTTGAAAACACTGGAACCAAGCAAATAATGTTGAATATTTGTGCATTAAAGTACGCCGGAAATTGATAATTATTTACTCATAAATAAACATGAAGCATGTTGAATAAATATGCTTCTGCTTTGTAACTATAGGGGGATGTTGTAAATAGTTTCTTGTTCTTTTTTGCACCCATTGAACACATCAGGGAAAGTTTTTGCTATATTTAGGCCAATACTAGCTTGTATTATATAGCTATTTTATTTTATTTTTATAGTATTGGTACGGATTATTCCATAGCTATTTTATGGAGCAAAGTGATAAGTTATTTTTTAAAGCAAAAAATATCTCAATCTCAGGTATTTGTATATGTATTGGTGGGTTGTATTTATTCTACGCAATACATTTAATACATACAAAGTTTATTCATTGCTTTGATGGATAGGTACATCAATAGCAAAGCTTGTGTTCGAAGCTAACGTAATCATTGCTTGTTAATGAACAGTTCGAGTTTATATTATTTTTTTTTTGGCAGAAATGTTGATTATTACAGTCAAAAAATGTTCAGGGGAGTGTTTTTATTGACTAAAAAACATAAGTAAAAAATAACAATGTAAATATACACTAAAATTTCTATTTCCAATTATATGAAACTAAAATTTCTATTTCCAATTATATGAAACAAAAAACTGAGCCTTCAGCAATTCGGTGAAAATCTAGTAAATAGTAATGGATTTTGTATTTTTAATATTGGGGGATTCAATAGTGTTTAACTAATATTGATCAATGATACTATAACCTATTGTATACAAATACTTGGATTCATAATTTTTTTTAACTCTTTGTTTGTATCAGTTTTTAACAAGTTTACGTAAAAAACAACCAAACAAATGCTACACTTTTAACTTTTCAATCCGACAACTTCTGACGTAATACTACGGGGTGCGGGAAGTTTTTGCCACCGTACCCCATCATTTGTGACCTATAACTCATTAATTTCAAAAAATTAAAAAATATTTTTTAAGTGATACGTATTAAAAATAAAATTTGAAAAATACTTTTTAAATATAAAATTTATATTCTGAAATAAATTGTCTGAACTTTATCTTCTAAAAATATTTTCTAAAATATAAAAATTCATGTTTTAAAAAATGTTTTCTGAAAATTTTTTGGAAAATATTTTCCAGAAACTAACAAAGTGGGTATTTTAATTATTTTGCGCCTGTGATGAAGGGAAGGTAAAAAATGATGGAGTCATACCGTATAGTAAAAATGATTATTATAACAGCTGCATTTGCATTAACTTATTCTCGCTTCACAATAAGTTTTCTTCACCTTTAGGTTTGGTTCCAAACTTTAAACAACCCGCTTTTATTTTTTTATATATAATTTGCAATATAAGTTTATTGTGAGTGTTACTCTGATATAATTATGATGATAGTATTTATATTTTAATCTTTAAAATCTTATATTTTTCCTACTATGTACGAGTACCTAATATTTATTTTTGTAGAGTTTTATTTGAGATAATGAAGACAATAAAGTGTAAAGTGGTAAAAAAAGGTGAGAACATTTGCCTTGTTATCAGTGAAAAAGTATTTAACAAGACTGAAGTGGAAGGAAACAAGAGGTGAGGATGGAAAATAGGATTGGCAATAAGAGGGGAAACACCACGAAATCTGGTAAAACATAAAAGACACAATTTGTTCTATTTTCCAGTAAAAAAGAAAACAGAACATTTGAAAGGCACAACATATGAAATCATGCCCCCATAATTTTTCTTTAATTCTTCCATTCCCTCTGTCTTAAATCATGTAAGAATTTGCAGTTGTCCCCAAAATAGCACCTTCCACGGGAATAATGTTTACACACCTGATTTACCTTACACCTTTCTCTGTTGGAGGCCATCAATGGCTGAGGCTGGGAGGCATTTGCAAAGGCATCCAATGATAAATGCTCTTTGTAAATCCAGTTGTCTTCTCAGCCATGTTAGGGTGGCAGTTCACAGTAATAGGTAGGTTTTCTCTGAAATGGGGGTCTGCATAATTATTGTTTGCACCAATTCTAGCTTGCTGATTAGGCATACTGTGAACAGCAAATGATGTTCTTCCTAAAGTTGCTGCTGGATTATTTAAAATAGAGGATCTTTCGTTCATTATATTGACAGATAAACCTGAATTTCGAGATGAAAATTCGGGTTTTCCTGGATTAATGACTATATTTGTTCCTTGAGGTTGATGTTGTGACCTTGTAATGTTTGAATTTGATTGACACTGGTTCCTTGCTTCCTTTTTGGAGACCCTGAATGTATAACGCAGAAAGTACATGAAATTATTTTGTAATCAGTAGTTAGTACTATTAACAGTGGCAGTGTAGAAGACAAGATACTCTAAATCTGAAATCAAGTACCTATTTTCCTTAGTATTTTTCCTCCTCTCCTTTTCTTGGATCCTTGCTTCTCTATCCGCCCTAACAAGAGATCCCCTTGAGTGTTTTTCCATCAATATTTTCTGCCTTTTTGCTTCATCTTCCCATTTCTAATATTAGGGACACAGACCATATTAATCATTTAAGGAATCTGTCTCAAAGTGGAATAGTGTTCATTGAAATCAGAAGGAGAAATGCTAGCAAATGAGGAACCTGTCTCAAAGTCTTCAGCCTGTAAAGGTTTCGACCCTTAATCAGTAGGGGGTAAAGGGGAGGGAGAGGCTTTTCTCCTTTACTCCAGAGCACTTCAATCTGTTTATGAACAGGATAAGTACAAAAGCATATTGTTACTGGAAAATCAAAATAATGACAAAGATAATATGCGTCTTGATTGGTATATAAAAAAATGTTCCAAGAAAAGGAAACCATAGTAGTTCTAAAGATTTTCTGATAGTTAGGTAAACAAGCCAGTGATACCCTTGTGTAAGAGAAGCATACTTTGCCATAATGTCAGTATCCATCAAAGAGAACTATCTAAATTTATTCTCACCGTAAATGTATGCTGTTGTTTAGCAGCACCATAGCTTTCTTTAACTATGCGGCCTGCAACAATTCTTTTGCCACAAGGTGGACCACTGGCACTCCTGGATGCGATGTTGAACCTGAGAAAATCAAATCTGATAAGGAAACTGGAAGATGGCTGTAATTTAGAATTGAACTTCACCAATATCATTAATCTCTCCTTTGGAAGTCAGTCCTCAATGTCAATCTTTATGTATGCCTTCAAAAGAGTTTCAGTGTATAAAATATAGCATGTGATGTCTTTGCCATTTACCATGCATTGAGATAGAAAAATGTATAAAAAAACAGCTTACATTTCATAGACATTTTGCTCAAACAAAACAACATCACCAGTGCATGCATCACCTGCACAAGCCAAACTATTTTCAGGTTCTGAATCATATGGATGATAAAAAAAAAAAAAAAAAAAAAAACAAAAAAAATAAAAACAAAAAAAAAAACAAAAATAAAAAAAATTTTTTAAAAAAAAAAAAAAAAAAGCTTAAAAAAAAAAAAATAAAAAAAAAAAAAAAAAAATAAAAAGCAAAAAAAAAAAAAAACTAAAA
>Ga0099825_1008558_pt1 | contig 12052 bp, 8 predicted proteins | sample SiratroredBW_FD_76838 | JGI IMG/M metagenome (GOLD analysis project Ga0099825, IMG submission 76838) | Root nodule microbial communities of legume samples collected from California, USA - Siratro red BW | ecosystem: Host-associated > Plants > Roots > Nodule | place: USA: California | collected...
AAAAAATAAAAAAAAAAAAAAAAAAAAATATATATATATATATATATATATATATATATATATATATATATATATATATATATATATATATATAGGAATACCTCTATCTTTTTCTAATAATGGAATTTAAGAAGTAAATAATGAGATATTAGAAATGATTGTCTTATATATTTAAAGATGGTTTAATAACATTTGGATAATGGATGATGGGATAAATCCAACAAGCTTATTATGATAGGTTGTAATACATATAAAATTAATCTCAACCAAATCATCATCCACATTAAACATTAGTATCCCTTATTTTTAACATATGGTGGATTTTCGAAGGTAAACAAACATCAAAGCCAAGTTGTCTATTCCATTGAAACAAAAACAATTATTTTTCAATAAAAACAATTTCTCTTTTATACACTACTTAATATATATTTTTAACTTAATTATATTAAAAACAGTCAACCTATTTAATTAATAAATAAATTGTCTATTATTTTTCTTCTTATATCCAATAGAACATTCTTTGAAAAAATAACGGAGGAAAGTATACTGTGAACTAATTTTTTTACTATCGAATTTTCGAAAGATTTTTAGTTTTACTTAGACAAAGTTTAATTTTACATTAATTATTTTTTCTCATTTAAACCCTTAACTTTCATTTATTTTTTGTACTTTTACAAATATACACTTATTATGATATATAAACAACATAGAAAACAACACATTTTTATAAATATTTTACTCAAAATAAAACAATTATTGTTTTTCTCAGAACATCCCCAGCAATGTTTCTTATTGAGGTCCTTAATTTAGAAAATTCAAATCTTGAAAAAAAAATCATCATTAACAATATTAGATCCAACTTCTTTATTTAAAGAAAGTTTTTTTATACGACAAACGATTCTTTTAAGGTAGAACTACGAATTTCTAAACAAATTAAAAAAAACTTCTAAATTAAATTTATTTAAAACATGATTAAATAAAAAAAAAACATAAGTTCTTAATGTGTCTTGAAACATTTTATTATTATGAATAACATTTCTTGGAAATAATGTCACAATAAGAAAATAATAATCACGACAAATATATATTTAAGAAAAATTTATAGGAAATGTAAATAGAAAATACTTTAAATAACACTTGATTGGGTCTATACAGATATTATTAACATAGTAGTATTATTTTATGGCGGTTTAAATGGTATTGCATGTTACAAACCTATGTTTTGTTTCTTTTTAACACCACTTATTGATATAATAGTAATTAGAATTAAGGTAGTTAAAAAAAATAGTAATTAGAATCAGGTAGTTAAAATTAAAATTATAAATAGGATTATGAAAAGTTTTTAATTATAAATAGTAGAATTGTAATCCAGATCATAGATTTTAATTTTTAATAAAAGAAATAAAAGAAAATATTTTAGAGATATTTCAAGAAAATAAAAAAAAATAAAAGATACTTATTAAAATTGTCTCAATTTATTTTTATTTTAATTGAAATTGAGATTAAAACATATTCAATTAAAGGTCAAGGATGAGATAAAAAAGACTCTTAATTTTAATTACATTTAAAATTTGTTTTAAATTTTAATTATATGCAAGAAGACAAATGATTGTCTAAGAAGGAATCGGTAAAAAATCACTATCATCATATTTTTACTATTTTGTTCAACAATTGTTATTTCACGATCTTAAGTGTGAAATTTGAATTGTACATCGTATATACGATTCTAAAATCTTACAATTTTGATTAAAATCATGATACTTTAACACTACAAATAGTTTTATACTGCAAACAGTTAGATAAAGTAAATAAATATTGTGTAACTCATGTTTTGTTTATTTTTTTTGCAAACACTAGTTACCCATAGCATATTAATTAAAGTCTTGATAATTTCACACTAAAATAATAAAATATAACCGTTTAACATTAAATAAATTATTATTGTATTATTATATAATATTTTATCGAAAAAATCTGTTATCAAATAAACATAATTAAATTGCATGTTACAAACACATATTTTTTTTTTTCAGTCAACAAGAGTTATCCACAGAATATTAATTAAAATTATGGTAGTTTAACTCTATAAATGGTAAAATATTAACTAGAATCATGATAGTTTTGACTATCAACAGTAAAATAAAATCATTTAAAACAAAAATAAATTAGTATTTTATTATTATATAATATTTTGTTTAAAAGAAAGTTATCAAACAAAATTAATTAATCAACTTAAATATTAAAGTGTTACATATCTAAATACAAATCTAAATCCCATATTAAATAAAAATAAAAAAGTTGAAACATATAAAAAAATATAAAAAAAATACTTAAACTTAATAGTTTAAAATTTTGGGTTAAACCTAATATCATTCTCTTCTTTAAGTGAGCATATTGCATGTTACAAACACATGTTTTTTTTTTGTCCACACCAGTTACCCAAAGAATAGTAATTAAGTCCTTCCAAGTTTAGAGTGAGGTCCATGTAATGTTGGTAATGACCATTCAAACCCTGCATCAATCATGTATATAATGTCAAATGGAGTAGGAATCTTCAGGAAAAGAGTGAGAGAGAGAAAAATGATAGGAAATGATTGCATTTCGAACCCTCCCCTTCTCAATGTTTCAGGTGGTGTTGGCCATGTTACCAATATAGCTGGTGTTAATTCCTATGTCACTGATTCTCCTCTCGCCCTCCTTGCCATTGTTCTTGTTTCTGATATTTATGGTATTCCTTCTTCTAAATACTTACCACACTTCTATTGTTTGCTTATATATCAACAAATTGAAAAAGAAATGTTAGAAACAGAAACCATTTAACATAACTCAGTCTTGTTTCTTGTTATAGAATACAGAAACCCGTCACTTAATTAATGCAGTTTAGTCTATCTGTGGTTTCTTTCGTGTTGTTTTTGGAGTACTTATCAGTTTCACTGACATTGTTAATTCCTTGTTTGGTGTATGCCTATTTGTTTAGCCAATATCTTCAATTAACTTAACAGGCTAAATTTGACTTGCAGGATCTGAACCGCCACTTTTAAGGTATGTTACTTTTATACTCGAGTTCAGTTTAAAGTTTTATTAAGGAGCAATGTAATTTTCAAAAGCTAAATTGAAACAGCAGTTCATCTTTTAAGGGCATGAATATTTGTTATGTTGCACAGGAAATTTGCAGACAAGGTTGCAAATCATGGGTATTATGTGGTGGTTCCTGATTTCTTCAATGGGGAACCCTACAATGATAAGAATAAGAGCAGGCCTTTCGATTCTTGGTTTAAAGATCATCAACCGGTTAGTTCTTACTTGATGATAATTGCTTCTTGTTTATCATTATCTTTTATTTCGCAAGAAAAAAATACTTTGTTTGTTCTTCAAAACTCAATGTCAGGTGTTAATTAATATTTTAATATTTAGCTTAACTTAAAGCTCGGTCATTCAATTCTAAGTGACATATTTTGTGTCTGACACGTATTGGATTCTGACACGTATCACACTGACAATACGTATATTCATACAAAATGTTCAATTCAAAAGACATTTTTTTAGGTATTTAATAATTCTAACATGATTTCAACACAATTTTAAAGAAAACTAATACAATAATTTTTTAAAAAACTTATAAACTTGTTATACATATAAAAAAAAATCTTATATATAATAAAAAATATTTAGATTATATATGTATCGATTCATGTCTTTGTGTCCTATATTTTTTTAAATGACATGTTCCGTGTCCGACACGTATCGGACTCTGACATGTATCACACTGACACACATACACTCATATGAAATGTTCAATTCAAAAGACATTTTTTTAGGTGTCTACTAATTCTAACATGATTTCAACACAATTTTAAAGAAAACCAATACAATAATTTTTTTAAAAACTTATAAACTTGTTATACATATAAGAAAAAAATCTTATATATAATAAAAAATATTTAAATTATACATGTACCGATCTATATCTACGATCCTATATTTTGAAGATTACACGGGCCTAAGTATCTGTGTCCATGTCGTATCCATATGTCCATGTGAGTATCTGGGCTTCATAGGTAGCCACCATTTTAAGTGATTTCTGATTTGTAAATCAAATATTATGTCTGCTTCAATTCAGATGAAGGAAAAACGTGACTTTTCTGATTGTTACATTACCTATTAAATGTGCAGGGAAAAGGTATTGAGACTGCAAAACCTATTATTGAAGCCTTAAAACGTAAAGGTGCTTCTGCTGTTGGATTTGTTGGTATCTGTTGGGGTGGTAAGTGCCTTCCACTAAATTGTGTTCTTTATCTCCTCTTGTATCTGTATTTTGCAACTTCAGTGAATGAACTGCAGAATGTAATGTGTTTTTTTCTTTCTCTCAGCTAGGACCGTTACTGACCTAGGAAAAGCTAAACTTATTCAAGCTTCTGTGCTTTTGCATACATCATTTCTCACTGTGGATGACGTCCGTGGTATGAATTCTCAATATTGTTTCTTAATTTATAGGTTTGCCAATTTTCTAAGGAAAAGAAAAACTTCAACGGTGATTAAAAAGTTTCAAGATTATTAGTGATTCTGAAAGATGAACAAAATCTGTAATGACAATTTTCTGATAAATCTCTTTTGATGTTGTCTTTCATTTACATTTTTTAATGGTTGAATGAAGATAGAAAAGAAAGCAGTTATTGGATGTGAGTAGTGAAACAGTTTTATTTGATCTTTTTCAGGTGTTGAAGTTCCAATTGCTATACTTGGAGCTGAGCATGACTCAATCGCTCCTCCAAAGCTTATAAAGCAATTTAAACAAGTCTTAGATGCTAAACATGAGGTAGGATGAAACTTATTTTCCTTTTGTAGTTATGCGCTGTCATTTTATATTAGCTTCATGATTTGGTGTTTAAAGACTGTGATTAGGTTTGTGTTAATGACATCATTTTGTGATAATTGCCTTAAGTACATACACAGAAAATTTGTGAAATTAGTTTATTTCTTATGGCCATTAATGGGCACATATTGTCAAATATTTGTGCACTTATGAGTTGTGTACCAACTTTTGTTTTGTGCAGATTGATAGTTATGTGAAAATATTTCCTAATGTGTCACATGGTTGGACTGTGAGGTACGATCCTAATGATCCAAAAGCTGTGAAAGCTGCAGGGAAGGCTCATAAAATCATGATAAATTGGTTTGATAAACATCTTAAGAAATGAGAAATCATGTCATGTGATGTTTCATTGTATCATTAAGAAGTGAAGGCTACTTATGAAACAAATAAATTGTATCAGAACCAATGTTTGTGACAGCTTAGAAATATTTGACAGAAGTCAATTTTCAAATGCCTATTTAAAGTTTATTTCCAAATTTATAAAGGGTGGTTACGTTATATAAGTTATTTAATTTTAAGTAATTAAAACATAAATGTTTTATGATGATCATTTGAGCTGAGATATTTTCACTTGATTTTTGTTCAACCCTTACTGTTCAAATATATACATACTTTATTGTTTTAGCATTGTTACTGTTTCAAAAAGTCATTAGAGATCATTGATAAAAATTTTGTATCTCATTTAAATCACCATCCACAACTTAAACATTAGGATTCCTTACTTCAGTGACGAACAAACATCAAATCAAGTTTTATTCCATTAAACAAAAAACAGATATTCTTCAATCCAAAACAATTTCTCTTCTATACTACTTAATTTATATTTTTTTCTAATTTAATTATATTAAAAAATTCAACCTATTAATCAATAAATAAAATACTCAAATACCAACTCTAGATGTGCACAAATCAAAACATAATTAAAATAATTCAACTGTTTACATAAACTTTATATATTTCATCAATCACATTAAGTAATATCATATATAATCTCAAAATAATTCTCATCTTCTTATCCAAATCACAATATCCATTTTTCAAATCAATCATGGATTTGTAGGAATTTATTTTAAGATTTTATCGAACTAATTGATATCAATTCTTATATTCACCAATGTTTTCCAAGTTAGGTAAATTACATTATCATTCTTGTGCTGTCCAAGAAAAATTAAAAAGCAAGAAAGAATAAATAAAATTATAACTTAGATTCAAAAATCAAATATATTACCATAGACTTAAGGTAATAAAATTTTATCATTTCATTTCAAACAAACACACTTGTAGCCAACTAAACCATGAACACAAAAAGGGAGAAAATATGAAAGTTTATATACAAATTTAATATTATTTATAAATTACTACATTCGGATTTTCGGATTTGAATCTATATATAACTTTAACCTTACCTACAAATTTTAAATTTAAATAAATTTAACATTACTTAAATATAAATTATTATTAATGTTAATAATGATAATAATATATTATTATATGAATATTATTATTAATAATATTATTAATACTATTATTATTAATAAAAATAATAATAATAATAATAGTAATAATTATTACAAAATATATCCCGTATAATAATTATAGGTTTTATATGTAAATATGAAGCTTAGATTAGATTTCTCTTATATATTTTTAATAATAAAAATAATGTTAAAAATAATAAAGTTAGTAATAATAATAAAATAGTATTTCGATTAGAAAAATACTTAAAATTTTATAAAGTTATGCAAAGTTTAAAAAAGTTAAATATTTTTAAGAAATAATTTATTTATTTATTTTTAATTAAAATAAAATATTCGTTATCCATTTGACTTAAATGTTGTAACTTAAACTTATAAAATGTTTTTAATAAATTAAAAAAAATCATCTATTTTATAAAAAAAATCTTTATAATTTGATCGCAGGATTATGGGAAGTAGTTCCGATGGATCTATCAATGCTATAATCAAACTTAAGAATAAGTCTTGTCAAATAATGGTTTTCTCTTTGCACTTTATTGTTTTAACCTTTATAATCATTGCAAACACGTAATTATTTATTGGTTTAATTTTTTTTTTTCTCCTTTCGTCGTAAATATGTAGATTTTGCTTGTAATTCTTAATAAAAAAATTATTTGGTCTTTCATATTCTTTTATCTTCATTCTTTAGTAAGATTCAAGTGATAAATTGTTAATTAAATGACACTTCAATTATTGAGTAGGATTTTTTTTATTTATTTTAGGGGTAGCAAAACACGTTGGATCCAATGCATTTATCCTTCAGCCTCTCCTAAATTGACGAGATATGTTCAAATTTTTAACTCCTTTAAGTGATGTTGACTCGTCTCCCATGGACAAGTGGGATGCATTGGTCAATTGAGTAATCTTTTTTAGATAATATGTGTAAAAGGTGAAAATGACTTATTGAAATTAAAAAAAAAATAGAACTAAAATCTAAAAGATTATAATTTTTGGATTGTGTTTTTTTTTATTTAGAATAGAAAATAATATTTTAATTTAAATTATAAACAATTACAATTAAGTCTTAATTATTGGTTGCGATGGAGTGATTTAACATACTAAAGTAACAGACCTTTTATTTTGTCTAATTAGAAACATTAATTAATCAGTAAATTTAATTTGTAGTATATATATATATAAAGAAATTAGCATACTTGTCAGAATGTGATTTATTGATTATTTAGGTATTATTGTATCATTATAAAGAGATTATCATTCGGTTGTACATGTTAGAGGAGTTGTCTAAAAAACATTATTTTCCTATAATTTATTAGTGAATTAATTTGATACGTTTGTTATTTTTGACTTGTGATGCCTCTTTATATTGTTTTATGCATTCATTTATTTGTTATATATTTTTACATGTCTTTATGTGTTCATCTCACTTGTTGAAGAATTCAAGATACTTTGATTTCTTCTCAAAGCTATATGACATCAGAATAATTTTATGTATCATGATGATGTTAAATATTACTAGAAACTAAATATGTTTTGGCTGTTTGTTAATGAACTGAGAATCTTCAATTTTTTTAACATATGACCCGTGTTATGAATAATGGAAATGAACAACATCAAAGGGATATCATATGGTTTCCAAACTTAAAATTTTAGATTATATAGTTATATTAACTCTTATGATATTAATGTAATAAAAAAATTATTAAAGATAAGATATAAATTGTTAGGTTTAATCTCTTAAATTGTTATTAACTTATTTTGTTAACAACAAATTCAAGTTATATTTCGAAAATATATAGCTATAGATGGTCTATGAGTTTGATACTTAAATAATATTAAGTTTTGTCAGAGAACGTAAACGAAAATATCAGAAGAAAGAGAAAGTTTTGTATTACTACTTGCATGTTATGTTACACTCGTGAAAGGACTATATACAAAAAAACAAAAACTTACGACAGAACCGAAATGGGCTTAAAACTAAACGGCCCATAAGGCCCAAACTAGAAACTCAATAAATAGATTCAAAGCAGAACACAAGTTCAACGGCGAAGTAGACACATGGTCAGAGTAATAATAAAGAAATAGAAAGTGTGGTGTTTTTCTTGCTTCTCTTTTTCACAGGAGACGCGAAAACGACGGCGAAAACGACGGCGAAAAGGACAGGAGAAAGAGCATGTTTAAAGATTAAGAATACGCGGTTTTCAAAATCCGGCCATGCCGGCAGTGCAGTGTAAATTCTAAGCCACATTGTTTAGTTATTTATGAGCAATACCTTATATAGTCGTGCATTGAGCAGAATCCTCACTTCAGTGATCTTCTCCTCACATGGCACACAATGCGTTTCTTCTTATGGTTGTTGCTATTGTGAGAACCTTAGCATCAGTTACTCTTGCTGAACCTGTTCCTGTTGCACCTATTCTCGATGTTTCTTCATTCAATCGAAGTAGTTTTCCATCAGGATTCGTTTTTGGGACAGCTTCTGCGGCTTACCAGGTACATGTTACATCGCATGTGAAAAAGTCCTATATGATGCAGTGTTTATCAGTCATTGGTTAAAAAATTAATCATAGTGTAAGATTTAAGGTTTAGGTTACAAAGATCACGTGAGTTCATGTTTTAATGCAGAACCTTGCATTAGTGTGTATTCGGATCTTGGTTTAATTGCATGTGTTCTTACGACAAAATCACGTTGAAGTCTCTTAAAGAACGTACTTATGCAAATCTTATAATGAACCTGATACTAATCTTCTAATTTTCACACCATGAAGGTATGCTTGAATCTGCAAGAGAAGTAACTTTTAGTTGTTTCTACATTAAAATTGGCATAATTTGAAAAGGAGATCGAAATTAATTCTTAATGTATATATAAATGGATATGAACCTGATTTTGTGAGCATATAAATATATTATACGAAGAAGATGTGTAGGAGATCTCGTAGATTAAAATATAGTATATAAGTAGAATGCGTATATTTTTGTTTCTTGCACGAAAACTAAAAATATATTTAAATTTTTGTGTGAATGATTGAGTAGTGCAATTATGTCTAAACTTTTTTTGAATTTTTTATTTGAAATTATTTTAAAATTATATTTTTAAAAGTAAGTGAAAACTGTCTGATACTTTCCATTTTTCCGAACTTAAAAAGATTATCTGAAAAGGGAAGAATTAAGAAAAGTTTTTGTGATTGTGTTATTCTCTCGTATCTAAATTGAAAGAATGTCACAGTTCAATTCCCCTGGACCACTCATGAATAGATAAAAAATTGTGAAAAAAAAGTAGCCATAAAAGATGTTAGCTGTTTCCCTATAATTACGGAAATATTTTACTTATTTTTATTAGGTATTTACTGTTTTAATCAAACTCAATGTGCAGTGAAAGCATTTTGTTAATAATCTTGTTGTTTTGTGTGTGCATGAATATAGTATGAAGGTGGGGCACAAGAAGGTGGCAAAGGACCAAGTGTATGGGATGTTTACACCCATAAACATCCAGGTATTTTTTTTTGTCTTTATTTTTCGGGTAAAACTGAATTTATTTTCTATTTTAATTTATTTTTTCTCTATTCTTGATCTAAATATGGTTTAAATAACTTTTTTCCTTGTATTGTGAATTTTATAATTTGGTGAAAAAAAACCATTTTCATTCTTGATGAAATTTTTATTTTTGTATACTATTTACTTGAACAGGCTAAATGATCAATAGTAGGTTAAGTAATAAGTTGATCGTCGAGTAAGATTATATGCGTGCTATTTTTTTATCCCTAATAATTTTTTATATTTTATTTTTTGTCTTTGATAAATTATTTACTTCGGTTCTTATAAAGCTTTTATTTTGGTTCCTATAAAGCTTTTAATTTAATTTTGATTCCTTTCTTTTAAACAGTATCGTTTAAATGATAAATTATTTGTTGATGGATTAAGTGAGTTATTAAGTAGAATTACTATATGTATTTTTTTATCTTTTTTGTTTTTTTTTAATCTCACATACTTAATAATGAAATCCAAAATAGATGAAAATCTACATATGTAAGATTTTCTTTTTCTAATATTATTGTTTCTTTAAGTTTTAGTATCAAATAAAATTTTGAAAAAAAAAATCTAAATCCTAATTGAAAGAAAATAACACCATTATCATATTGACTAATTTTTTTCTTTAAGCAAAAATAACTTTTGAAAAATAAATGTGTTATTTCTACTCACATTATCTATAATATATAACTTATATAATAATTAAAATTATATAAAATGAATATGTTAAAATATAAACTTTGTATTCTAATATACAACCTATTAAATTACGTTCAACATTATTTTTAATTACTGATAATTTATTTTGAAGAAAACTCTTAAAACTTAATATATGCTAAAATAAGAGAATTTATTTAACAATGAGAAATAATTTAGAATGTGTGTTTGTGTGTTAAAATAATATTTTTTTTGTGATTCTTTTTGAACCCCACTATATATATATATTAAACATAATGGAACTAATTGGTAATTAATTGGATAATACATGTGTAATCTCTCCAGATATGATACAAGATAGAAGCAATGGAGATGTTGCAGTTGATCAATATCACCGCTACAAGGTAAGGTCAAACATATAACATTGTAATAAAACTATAAAATGGAATGAAAAATTATAATATAGTTTGCAAGCTACGTTTTTTTATATTTAATTACTTTTACCATTTTTAACACTTTAGGAAGACGTTGAAATCATGAAATATATGAATTTGGATGCATACAGATTCTCCATTTCTTGGCCACGAATCCTCCCAAGTAAGTTAAACATTAATTGATGATTAATTATTATCTCTTAATTATTTTAAGTGGATATTTAGTGTTAACCATTTTAAACCCTCTCGTAAATTTTGATGACAGAAGGAAAGCTTAGTGGAGGTATAAACCAAGAAGGAGTTAAATATTACAACAACCTCATAAACGAACTACTAGCTCATGGTTAGAAATCCATATATATTTTGTTTTCTTAAGATTGTTTTAATCAGAGTTTGTATTTTAATATTTCTTCAAGTAAATGACAACAATCATAATATAGTAATACGTGTAATTATTTAAATATTAATATTGCAGGCCTACAACCATATGTCACCATCTTTCATTGGGATCTTCCCCAGGCTTTAGAAGACGAGTATGGTGGCTTCCTAAGTCCTCATGTTATGTAAGTGGTACAAAGTTTAATTTTTAATCGAATTTTTTTTATTGTTTTTACATATATGACCGTATGTGTATATATGTATTTCTTTTATAGAATAAATTATTCCATCTATTTTATACTATTTTCTTAAACATAAAGCTAATTTTGAAAATATAATAATTGCCTAAGTCATTATAATAAAATTATTTCAGTAAAAATTGTCTTACCTCTATTTGTTTATGAATAAAAATTATTGGGTAGATATCAATTTATCAAATGGGTCTCCATATTTCGAAGGATTAATTTCTAATTTGTAATAACTCATACCCTAATATATATATAATTAAAATCAACTAGATTTGTCTATAATCATCTCCTGAATGTGAAATGTCACGGGTTGATATACTAAATACAATTATAGTATAAAATTACAAAATCAAATATAAGAAGAACAAGCCATAAAAAAAAAAAAAAAAAAAAAAAAAAAAAAAAAAAAAAAAAAAAAAAAAAAAAAAAAAAAAAAAAAAAAAAAAAAAAAAAAAAAAAAAA
>Ga0099825_1008568_pt1 | contig 12037 bp, 8 predicted proteins | sample SiratroredBW_FD_76838 | JGI IMG/M metagenome (GOLD analysis project Ga0099825, IMG submission 76838) | Root nodule microbial communities of legume samples collected from California, USA - Siratro red BW | ecosystem: Host-associated > Plants > Roots > Nodule | place: USA: California | collected...
AAAGGGAGGAAATTTCTAATTTAGGGAGTTTCCATCTATTAAGTTGAGATTCAATTTCGGGAATTCTTAGTTCGTGGTGTATTATGTGACTGTTACTTTCTCCACTAGATTCTCCTAGCTCTTATTCCTTTTCTTTTCCTTTAGATAACATTTTAATTAGCCTTTATATAACTAATCATGGTAGTACACTCTTGTCATGCCTATTCAAACATTTAAAAAAGATATGAATATTATGAATTTTGTATATGATTGAAATATTGTAAGTTTATAAATTTGGATAACGAAATGCTGGTAATCTAGTTATGGTATGCTTTGCATTGTTTAAAAAGTTAGAAATATAATGGATAAGTGATGATTCTAAAAGATTTCAAACTCTCAAATTCAAAATAGGAAAAAAACTAAAGTAATGTGATTATGTATATATTAATGTCTTATAAACTTATAAAAATGTGAAATATATTTTTATATGTCACAAATTTTTTATATGTGATTTCTATATTGTAAAAAAAAAGTGATAAGAGAGTGTTGAACATTAGACGTTTCAAAGTCCCTTTAGAGGATCAAATCATTTGATAAAGTTTTGATGATAACAAAACTCAAGTATACATTTATATTTGATGACTCGGTTAACATTATTATTATTAAAGCAAGAGACACGTGGTCTATAAAGAGATAAGTTTTCTTACTATTTACTTTTATGTGTTATTGATTTGATTTAAATTGATTTTATATCATATTGTTCTCTAACGTTCAAATTTGTTCATAATGGAAATTATTCAAATTATTATGGAGTATTTAAATCTGATTAATTGATTTTATATCATATTGTGCTTTATTGTTCAAATTTGTTCATAATGGAAATTATTCAAATTATTATGAAGTATTTAAATGTGATTAATTGATTTTATATCATAATGTGCTTTAACATTCAAATCTGTTCATAATAGAAATTATTCAAATTATTGATGAGTATCTCAAATATAATTTCTCTATTTTATTTTAAATTATTTATGATACATAACTAATCAAGTTTAATACAGTATGAAAATTAGAGAAATATTTCCAGTTTGAGCTCCATACATCAGAAAGTCAAGATTGCTCTATTCAAGCATCCCAACGACTAGTTTCTACAAAGCTACATATAGAGGAACAAGTTCAAGTTGAAGCATACACAACAAAAAGAAGCAAAAAGAGAAAAACATCATATAATACATTGAAGAAAATATAATGAGTGTCTATTGTCAATTCGCTGTTCAGAGTATATAGAGTTTGGGTTGTGTGAAACTATTGTGTAATTCTTCACCATTGTGAAGTAAACCCTTGTGAACTTTCATTGTTTTCTCTTTTGAGAGTGTTTCTTTAATTTTTGAGTGGTCTTGATCTCAGGAGGAGATTGGGACTGGTATAACCTGGAGAGATTTGTGTACTCGTGATAACCTGGAGAGGTTTGTGTACTCGTTATAACCTGGAGAGGTTTGTGTACACGTTGTAACTATTGACTGAATAGTGGAACCTCTTGAAAGGTTTGTTTAAGGAAGAACTGGACGTAGCCCAAGAGATTAGGGTGAACCAGTATAAAACTGCTTTTATGTGTTCTTATATATTTTTGCCTTGGTTGGTGGTTTCTATTTATAACGAATTGAGTTCAGACTCCATTCAACCCCCCTTCTAGATCCAGTTGTTCCTACAAAGAGGTTGTACATATACAAGCCTAGATATAGTTGTACAAATAAATATTTTCCTCAAATAGATAAGGAAATAATCTCTTCTTAAATAACAACAGATATTTCTACCTAATAAAAGTTAAATAAAAATAGATATTGCTACCTAATAAAAGGAAAGAAATAATTACTCGTAATCTCTACAAATAACAAAAGGAAATAATAAATAATCCTCATTAAATTAGAAAGATTCTTTCCTAAAATAACTGATTGATTTGCAACACTCCCCTTCAAGCTGGGTGGTAGATATCTATCATGCCGAGTTTGGACCTTAGAGTTTCATATGTATTTCTAGGGAGACCTTTAGTCAAAATATCTGTTGTTTATAGACTTGATGGTGTATATTATAGGTTGGCAATCTTGCTTTCAATTTTTTCTTTTATGAAATGGTGGTCAATCTCTACATGTTGTACTAGATTCTTTGCAATGCTTATGGCAGCTTTGTTGTCACATAGAATTTTTATAGGAGAATCTAAGGAAAGATTAAGCTCCTTGAGTATTCTTTGAAGTCATATCCCTTCACACATGCCATGAGACAGTGCTCTAAATTCTGCTTCAGCACTATTTGTTGCCACCACTTGTTGCTTTTTGCTCCTTCGTGTCACCAAATTTCCCCAAACATAAGAGCAATACCCTGTAGTGGATTTTCAATCAATAATTGATCCAGCCTAGTCTGCATCGATGTACACCTCAAGGTTTCTATTTTATTTTTTGTGCAAAGTAGAGCCCTTTTCCCGGTGTTCCCTTAAGATATTGAAGAATTCGATTGAAAACCTTCATATGTAGCTCATTTGGGTTTTCATATATCTACTTGCCATACTTACTACAAAACTTATATCAGGACTTGTATGAGTTAAGTAAATTAGTTTTCCCACAAGTCTTTGGTACCTCTCCTTGTTACTTGGGCTACTCTCTTCTTCCATCCCCCGTTTATTTGTTGGATCCATCGGAGTGTTAATAGGCTTACACCCTAACGTATTAGTTTCCTTTAGCATATTGATTGTATATTTCCTCTAAGACATAGAGATTCCATTTTTCGAGCGGGCTACTTCCATTCCTAGGAAGTACTTGAGTTTTCCTAGGTCCTTCACTTCAAATTCTTTTGTCAAGAGCTTCTTGAGATGCTCCATTTCTTCATGATCATCTCCTGTGATGACAATGTCATCAACATACACAATAAACAATGCTATTTTGGTTTCCTCTAAAGAGTGGTTCGCAAACATTGTGTGGTCTGTTTGACATTATACAAACCCATTTTCTTTGACCACTCAGGTTAATCTTTCAAACCATGCCCGAGGAGATTGTTTGAAAGCATACAATGACTTGGGTAGCTTGCACACTTTGCCTGTTGTTCTTTGGTTTTCAAGTCCTGGGGCATTTTTTATGTCAAGTTGATGCAAAGGCCAATCCAGATTTGTTGCAAGTGACAAAATGACTCAAACTGAATTTAGTTTTGCCACTGGAGCAAAGGTTTCCTCCTAGTTTATGCCATAGGATTGTGTGTAGTTGTGCCTTACATCTGCTAACACTTCCATTAGCATTATATTTGATGGAGAATATCCATTTGCAGCCCACAGGTTTCTTCCCTTTTGGTAGGTTTGAAAATTCCCAAGTTTCATTCTTCTCTAGAGCAAGGACTTCTTCTTTTACAACTACTGCCCATTTTTCGTGTTGCAATGCTTCTTATATGTTCCTTGGTATTTGAGCAAGTGTTGTCACAAAAGCTCGTTTGATGATAATCTATCATAAGACACAAAATTTCCAATAGGATGTTGAGTACAAGACCTCACACCCTTTCTAACAACAATGGGTAGATTAATGTCAGTGATTTCTTAGTTAGAACTATCAAAATGTGGACGAATAGAGAAAGTGTTACCTAGGTGAGTTTTTGTTGGCTCTAGTATTCGAATAGAGTCTTGGCTTTGCCTTGTAAATGTAGGGGGCTCTTGCTCCTATCGAATTTTCTCCCTTCTTAAAAAAAAACAAGGAGTGACTTATCTGTTTGTGATATCTCTGTTTCAGTTTTAGAAGTTGTGTTGACTGGACTTGTTGTCACCTCTAGTGTTGTTGTGGTGTTGACATGACCTGTTGTTATTGTCACCTCTGGTGCTGTTGTGGTGTTGACAGGACCTGTTGTTATTGTCACCTCTGGTTCTGTTAGGTTATGACCTGTATGGCTAAAGTTCCATAGCTAAAATTCATTTTGTTTTCTCTTCCCCTAAATTTCAAGCTTGGAGTAGAATGGTTTTTCCTAAAAAAAGTGACATCCATAAAATGATAGAACTTTTTCGTTGATGGAAAATAAAATTTGTAGCCTTTATGATTAGGTGAATAGCCTAAGAAAATGCAAGGATATGAGGTGGCGTCCAATTTGCTATGAGTAGGTGTATGATTATGGACAAAAATAGAGCACCCAAATATTTTGAGAGGGATAGTAGTGAATAGTCTAGAGGTTAGAAAGGAGGTTTAAAGGATGAAATGTGGAGTGCAGTAATTTAAGACTTTGGAGGGCATTCGATTGATGAGGTAGGCAACTATAAGAATTGTATCTCCCTAAAACTTTGATGGGACATTTGTGGCCAACAACAAGGATATAGCAATTTCCATAGATGACAGTTTCCGTTCTCCAACTCCATTTTGTTGTGGGGTATTGACACATGAGGTTTGATGAACAATCACATTTTTCTGGAGATATCCTAGAGCAAAGTTGTAGTATTCATGACCATTGTTTGTTCGTAACACTTGAATATTTGCTTGAAATTGCGTCCTCACCATGTTGTGAAAGTACTCAAAGATTTGTCCTACCTCTAACTTTTCCTTTATGAGAAACACCCATATTGTTCTTGTGTGGTCATCAATAAATGTATTGAACCATCTAGAACCTGTGATATTATTAATCTTGGAGGGCCCCCACACATCACTATGGATTAAGGAGAATGGATGAGATTGTTTGTATGGTTGGGTAGGATAAGTATTTCTAGTATGTTTAGCAAGTTGACACACATCACAATGGAACATATTTGGATTTTTATTCAATAATGAAGGAAATAATTTTTGCAAGTACATAAAGTTGGGGTGGCCTAGGTGATAATGCCACAACAGTACAAACTCAATTTTAGGTAAGGTGGCTGCACAAGCATATTTTGACACTTCTTATTTTTTCTTGAAGTTATCAACCCTAAGGAGATAAAGCCCCACACATTCTTCAGCATTGCCAATCGTCTTCCTCGAATCCAAAGCCTGAAATTCACATAAATGAGGATGAAATTTAGTAACACGATGTAGGTCTTTGGTTATTTTGCTTATAGATAGTAGATTACAATCAAGTTTAGGGACATAAAGAACATCATTTAGCATGATATCCTTAGAGACAATGATTGTTCCTTTACCAACCACTTTAGAGTGAGTACCATCTGTGATTCGAACTGTGGAACTCTCATGACAAGGGAAATACTTGGTGAAGATGTTAATATCCCCTGTCATGTGGTCAGATGCTCCTGAGTCCACAATCCAATATGTTGTCCTCCTTTGCATGCAGATAAAGCATTTAAATGGTTACCTTTTTCTGCCAAAGAGGCACTACCATTAGAGCTCTCTATTTTTGTACTTTGCTGAAGAAGTTTCTGCAACATGTCTATCTCCTCTTTGTTGAATGGGCTATGTTCAGGTGTTACAGCTTCTGTGGTGTTCCCTAGATTGTGGACAGAAATTGTGTTGCCCCTGTTTTCTCTGCCTTATGGAGGTTTTCCATGGAGAAACCAACATGTGTCTTTTGTATGTCCTATCTTCTTGCAATTTTCGCACGAAGATTTGGACTTCTTTCGTTGGTAGTTTTGTCGCAATCCCTTTGCAGCCAAGGTTGAGCTCTCATATATTTGCACAGCAGTAGAACCTCCCTGCATTATCTTCCTTCTACTTTCTTTTCTTCTAACCTTAGAGAAGACTTCTTGAACCTTTGGGAGAGGTTTCTTCCCAAGAATCCATCCACGAACCTCATCAAGGTCCTTATTGAGTCCAAGGAGGAATTTATAAATTTGTTCCTTCTCCACAAGGGTTTTATATTGTATACTATCTTTTGCACAACCCCACTTGATCTCCTCATAAATGTCCAACTGTTGCCAATATCGAGTGAGGGTGTTAAAATATTCTGTACTTGTAGAATTATCTTGTCTTAAGTCATGAATGAGGCTTTTAATCTCAAAGATTGTTGAAGTGTTGTCCTATGTCTCTTATGTTGCATCCCTTATTTCTTTTACAGTGCTGAAATACATAAAGTCTCCTCTGCTTTCATTCGTCATAGTATTTAGTAGCCAAGACATTACCAGACTATTTTCTAGTTTCCAAGTTTTGAGTTTGGCATCGGCCTCGTGTGGTTTGTAGCTTCACCGGTGATATACTCCTCCTTTCCCTTTCTTTGGAGGAAGAGGCGGATAGATCTTGCCCATTGGGTGTAATTTTGGCCATTAAGTTTGTGGCCTGTGATTTGGAGGTTGTTTCCCTCAAATGTGCTGGTAAGGACAACACCCCCAATCTCCATCTTGAGCCCTTCCTCTTGTTTCTCACTCTTGCCAGCCATTGGACAGAGAGGTATTTAGTGTTGGTTCAGATCGTGCTCTAATACCATGTAGAAAAAAGTATTTTTTCCCATATATGAAAGTGATTACAGAGGTTGTATATATACAAGCCTGGATACAGCTATACAAATAAATATTTTCCTAAAATAGTTAAGGAAATATTCTCTTCTTAAATAAAAACAGATATTGCTACCTAATAAAAGGAAAGAAATAATTACTCCTAATCTCTACAAATAACAAAATGAAATAAGAAATAATCCTCATTAAATCAGAAAGATTCTTTCCTAAAATAGTTGACTAATTTCCAACATATCTGATAAAAGGTTGTTGTTATAACAACCCGACTACTATATAGATATTTTTTATTTAATTAGAATTTGTGAGTAATTATTTTCTTCTGTAAACTTTTCTAAAGAATATAATTTGTGATATCATTTTACAGATATAAATATATGTTGACATTTCATATTTTTTTGTAAATATTCATAATATATTACAAATGACATATAAGTTTTGTACCATCATTATCTATTTTATATGTTCTTCGTAAGTCAATCATCCAAAAAATCTTCTAAAGATTCTTTCCTAACAACTCTTACTGAGCAGATTTTGCTTCTACCAGTGCATCAAGTATATATGAAGGTAAAAAATGAAAGGAGTGAGGTATTCATAAGCCTTAAATATTAATCTTAATAAACATAATAAACAATTCAAACAATGAGGGCCAAAGACTTGACATGCAACCACAAACAATAGGGTTTATGACTTGACCTACACCCAAAAGAATTAATCTCACTTTATCAAACATATGGATCTATATACCACTTTTGATGATCCACCTTGAACATCAAAAGTTATTTGGAAAGTGATTAGGTAGTTGAGTATATCTTATCAAAATATTGGTGCAATCATATTATTTTCTTGAGAATTTTGGTCATTTTCCAATAAAAGAGATATATATACTCACTACCTAACCTTGGCAATGCTGAGCAAGTATCAGATAGTACCAAGTTTGGTCTGTGAAATATTCAGATATTTTGAACTATCCAGATATTCACCTACTTGAAATACTTCCTTAGACCCCACCCGGTTCCTTCCTTTCATCCCGCATTGTATTGAATTGTGACTTCCGAAAAAGAAAGACTCATATATTAAATATATTAACATGGTTTCAACTCTTTAACACCTATGACTTTTTCACAACAAACATACTCATGTCATTTTCAATCACCACATAACATAATGGTCATCAAGTTATGTCATATGTATCTCAATTCATAAATTGTACACTACATTAAAAAAGATACAAGAAGTAAATAATAACATAGCATACAACTAAAAAAAAAGCCCATACTTTTACTTTATATGTATTTATATAAAAAAATATGATATTTAAATTACTACAAAATAGAATAAAATAAGAATTAAAGAAAAAACTTTAAATAAATATAATTTTGATAAAATTAGTGATAACTAAAATAAATAGGAGGAGTGAGAAATTGGACACAAAATAAATAAAACTATACCTACCTGGTAATAAGGCCAGATTCAACTGAGTCTATTATGGCCCAGCCCACGATTAATTACGAGTCAATAGTGTTTATTCTGATTGAATCTGTTTTTCCTAATTGATTCTAATTTATCTCAATTAGCTTCAAAATAGTAATTTGTGATTCTAAACGTACAAAATCATTATGAGTAATTATAAGGTGTAAATGACAAGGTCCTATAAATATAAACTATGTTCGTAGGGAGTATCATCTATCTCACTATTCTCTCACTCATATACTTTTAAACAGCTTTTCCACTCTTACTGACTTGAGTGTCAAAGAGCCTCTGCAGGTGGACCCTCATTCGGTTCAACACTACCAACTCGGTTGCTGCTATCACCATCACGAATAACCTTCAATCGGGTCAGGTAAGAACAAAAACAAATAGAACCAATGTCAAACTAGAGATAAAATAAATAGGACCAATGCATAAATAGAGATAAAATAAATAAAATAAACAAGAATAATGCATAATTGAAGATAAAATAAATAGGACTAGTGCGTAATTTGTTGGAGATAACATAATAGGACCAATGCGAAACTGGAGATAAAATAAATAGGACCAGTGCAAAATTGGAGATAAAATAAAATAAACATAATCAGTGTGTAATTCAAGATAAAATAAATAAAATAAACTATATAAGTGCATAATTGAAGATAAAAGAAATAAAATAAATGGGACTAGTACATAACTAAAGATAAAATGAATAAAATAAAAGGATCAGTGCGTAATTGGAGATAAAAGAAATAGACAAACAAAGAGAGTAAATTAACATATATTTCAAGATAATTTAAAATAAATAAAGATTGATAAAATACACTTAAGTTTATGAAGATTAACTTTAACATGAAGAAACCTTAACCTCACTTTCTCTTCACCTTTAAATGGGGAGACAAACTATAAATAAAGTTACAAATGCTTGTATAAGGTTCAAGACTTCCTTTGTTTCAAATCCTCTTTCTCTCTCTTTCTCCTTATTTATTTCTCTTTTTTCTTTCTCTCTCTCCCTTCTCCCTTCTCTTTCTCTCTCTCCTCTCTCTCTTCCTTCTGTCTTCTCTTTCTTTGTCCTTCTTTCTTCTTTCTCCTGTCTCTTTCTACTTCTCCATATCTTTTTTTTTCTCCCATCTCACTTGATCCCTTTATATACACATAATTTTATTTATTATTATTTTTTAATTAAAATGATGATTATGTTCACTTAATGAAGGAACTATTATTATTATTATTATTATTATTATTATTATTATTATTTTAATAAAAATAATAATTGCATTTATTAAATATAATCTTATCTTTTTCTCTTCTTGTCTTCTTCCTTTATTATTATTTTTTTTTCTTTTTCTCCTTTATTTATTTTATCCATTAAAATTTTCTTTTCAATTTAATTATTTTTTAATGATTAATTAAGTATTAATTATTGTTATGATTTTATTTTTATTAATATTATTATTTTCTCTTTAAATAATCTTAATTAATAAATATATTTTATTCATAATTATTGTATTTATTTTTATTAATATTTTTATTTTATTTAGTTACATTATTTCTAAAAATTACTTGATTTGTTTTCTAACGTTCAAATTTTATCTAAAATACAAAATACTTTTAAATTGAGAATTTATTAACATGAATTAAAATTTAAAATTTTCTAACTCTTATAAAAATAGGGATGTTACAGTTGACTATGCCTATGTTATAAAAATTTATGCATAAATCGTATGATTGTGTGTTCCTAGAATAGTTGCTGAGACTTTTGCCTCCTTAATTTAAAATAAGATATAAACTCAGTTAGATATTCTAGTGTAAAAGTGGGGTAGTATCTCCTTATATTTAAGATTAGAGTTGAAGGGAAACCTATCTTTATCTCTTTACTAATAATTCAATTTTCAAGAACGAAAATTTTTCTTGTTGGGATGAATGTAAGACCCTAGAAAATAACTTTAGAGTAGAAGTGGTATAGTTAAAAATTACACCTGAATATTTTATTATTAAAATGAAAGTACACATAAATAGGAAAATCAGTTTGTAGGGTTCATTTTAATATAACCACCATCTCTCTAGAAAAGTTTCTTTCTATTCTCCTTTACCTTCTCTCTAAGTTTATGACCTCATCTGTTTTCAGTTGATGATCAGAGAGCCATTAAACTCGTGACAACAATTAGAGTAAGACTGTCTAATCATAATCCTGAATTGAATAAGTTCATTTTGTGCTCATTGTTTCTTTGAGTCAGTTTTTAAGTATCTCTAGTTACTTTAGTATAGTGGCTTGCATGTGCCCTTTGAGACTTCAAGACGAGTCTCTGTTATTTCAATGTCTTAGTAAAGTAGTTTGACTATTGATTAGAAACTATGTGATGCAGGTTAGGCTATCTTTGTGTTTTCTAAGTTTCTAGAGCTCTTTGTAAGTGTATATGCTTTTATTGACGTAAGGGAGGCTAGCTTGCGTGTCTTTTGAAATGTTAGTTTTATTTTCAAATAGAACCTTAGGATAGAAAACCTAGATGCGGGGGTGACGTGGTTACCATGCTCCAAATTTTCTTGTAGGTTGTGGCTAGATTACTGAATGAAAATCCTTAATTTAGATTGATTATTATCTCAACTTTAATGATGGTATTGTATAGGTATGTAAACTGATTTTCTTTATGTGAATGAGTATTTGAATAGTGTTTGATGAAGTATGCATATTTAAATTTTCATAAGTATGAACACAAGGATGATTGGGAGTTAATGATTGAATTACTATTAGTAAAACCAAGACTTTTCTACTTATTATGAGTAAAGATGTAATTTGATTTGAAATAGGTGATTTGTGAATGAAAAACTTGAGAAGTATAGGGACATATGAATTAAGTTAAATGGATATAGGGTAGATGAGCTGGTACTATGAAATAATTAAGGACATGAATCTAAGAAACATTTGAATCTTTTAAAATTATGCAGTAGAGTCAGGTGTCACCTTAGATGCGTCAGGCGCATTGCAAGGTGAGTGCTCTCGAGTGTGATCTGTGTCGAGCACATATTGAGGATGGTGCTCTCATGTTAGTGTCGTGTGGCCACCACTACACTAGGTTAGGCGCAACTCTGTTTCTTTTGGATTCCCTATTTCCCTTACTTATGCATGCTATCTAATGTTTTCCTTGCACTTTTATTATTCTTAATTGCTCTTAGATGTTGCAACTACTTGTTTTATTCAGAGTGTGTTTGAAAGTATTGAATTGAATGCAAATGCTTATATATATGTGTGTGTATGTGTGTGTTGAAGGAATTAGTAACGTGAAGCAACTGAAATTGGGTAGTCCAGTTATGTGAAATTGAAAGATAATATAGTATGTTGAGATGTTGATTGATGTGGTTGTGGTCAAGACATAGTATTTTTAGGAAAGGAAATACTCATGTCTAAATCAGTTAGAATGTGCATTGTCTAAGGATATGCTCAATAAGGAGGTATTATGACCCTACTATTAATGAGAATCGAAGGAGGTATTATTACTACGTGGTGAGTGTCGAAGAAGGTTCGGACTTGGTGATTGCAACTTGAAATATAGTTGGTCAAAAAAGACATAGGTGAATTAACCTTGTCATACAATATTGTTGATTTATTGATAGGGGACTATGTGGATTCACATTTTGGAGTTATATGACAAGTGAAAACCTCTTGATTTATTCAATGGCACAAGTCTTTCGAAAGTAGAGTCAATTTATCTTTACCTACATATGTTATGAGTTAAAACTGTGAAGTGTGCTAATGATGTGCGATGTAAGGGTCTCTATATGTTGTTGAAATATAAATTAAGAAATATTGTATACAAATCTTATGTTTTATAATGAATTTTGAAGAAGTTTTGAATTGCTAGCTTATTCTATTTTTTATATTTGTTATATATGTGTGATGATCGTGTGTTATAAAAATTAAATAATATTACAAAGGCACAAGTTCAATATGCTCTTAGTTGAATAGACTTTAGTTTTAGTCTTTTAAAAAATATTTATATGTATATATCTTATTTACATTATTTTAAATTCCTTATGAAGAGAATTATCTTTTAAAGTAATTTATAAATAATTTTTTGTAATATATATATATATATATATATATATATATATATATATATATATTTTTTATCTGTTATATTATATTTAATAATAAAAATATGAGGTGTTAAATCTGTGAAGGATAATAGTATAAAAAAA
>Ga0099825_1008569_pt1 | contig 12035 bp, 8 predicted proteins | sample SiratroredBW_FD_76838 | JGI IMG/M metagenome (GOLD analysis project Ga0099825, IMG submission 76838) | Root nodule microbial communities of legume samples collected from California, USA - Siratro red BW | ecosystem: Host-associated > Plants > Roots > Nodule | place: USA: California | collected...
CACCACGTCGGTTCTGGACTCCCAACCGACGTGGTGCATGCCCTGAAATTTAAAAAAAATTACTGTTAACACACCACGTCGGTTACAAAGCCCAGAACCGACGTGGTGTGTGCCCTAATTTCAACTTTTTTCTCCAATTTTTCCCAATTTGTTATACAGCATGCATCACGTCGGTTATGAGGCCTTAGCGGACGTAGTGATAACAATCCCACGTCGGTGATGGCCTCTTAACCGACGTGGGATTCACAAGCCTCCTAGAACTTTTAAAAATTTGAATTTTTTTTTTATAAATAGGTCAATGACGGTTGTTTGTTCGAACCGATGTGGGATTATTCATTTATTTACAAAAATGCCACCGCGTTTTTGACTACGTCGTTTGTCTTTTTAACCGTCATAAAAAGAAGACGTTAAAGCCTATTTTTATTAATGTGTCAGACTTTATTTTGCTTGTACAACACGTACTAGGTTTAACCTGTGTAATTTTTCTGCTCAAGTAACAATGATAAAAATAAGTAAATAAAACTTCCACCAAGACAACAACAATTGAAAAGAAAACAATCAATTAGGTAACTTGATAAATTTTCAAGTGAATTGCAGTGAGAAGTGTTACGAAAGCCACTGAAAGAAATCTAAACTAATAACTTAGAAAAACCTTCAAATTTCAAACAATATTTCATGAAACTAACCTAACATAACTCCCAAAATCAGCACAACTCTCAGCCTTAGCCGAAATGTATCTATAACAGTCACGAACAGCAGGAGAACCAGGACCACAAAAGAGAGAAACTTAGTTGGAGAGAGGACTACCAAATTGAAAATTTCAGAACCCAAAACCCTCTAATTTTTTAAATCCGTGACCAGTATTAATTAAAATAATATTCTTATTCGTGTCCCAGATGTTGCTTAATTACAAGTGTCCTTCTTAAAACGATTTTGAAAATTCTCTAAGAAAAATGGTCAAGTATAGTGTTTCTTCCAAACATTAAGTAGGCAAAACAAAGGGCTGGGAAAATGCATTGATGTAGGTAGAGGAAACATATTTATTCAAAGTTGTCACTTTTTCATCATAACACATGACTGATACATAAAACAATCTTCCCCTGACTTCCACGTTCCTCAATTGAGAAAGCAAAGGAAAAACAAATCTACGGCCTCTCACAGCCTGGCCATTTAACAATGCCAGGAGAAAGGGTCTTAAGAACTGGATTCCTCTCAAAGAAATTTGTCGGCCTCAATTCAAATCCAGTGCTCAACAAGGGCATTATTGGAAAATCTTCCTGACACGGTACATGGTGGATTCCCACTACGTACCACAGTACAATGTCCTTGTTCTCAATACCTCTATTCCTGCAAATTTTTCAATTTCAAAACCCACGTTATTATGTTCCTAGAAATGCCACTTTCTATCATGGGATTAACATGAGTACTATAGCAAGTAATATATTCTTTAACACACATTATTAGGTAAAATTGAACTTTTGTAATTCTTTAAGCAATGTTGAAGTGTGGTTTGAAAGGTAAGATGCTTACTGCTGAGTCCAAACAGCCAAAGTGTCATCTCCACGACTCTGATCAACGTACAATCCACCAGCCCATTTCTCAGTCCGATTGTAAGGTGTAACCCAAATGTTGTAATTGGTGAAAGCACCACGTGTTTGAGGGTAGTCATCTTCTGTGAGAAGTGGATGAGCTGCTGCATTTGGAATCAAACGGTACCCCACTTCGTTTCCAGTGGAAGTCTTCTTGTTAGGGTTCACCACTGCTAGCTCTGATGGACTCATCCCTAGTTTGATCTTTGCATCAGATTCAGTCTTCACAATCTCACTACTAGTTGTCCAATAGCTCTTTCTCTTTGAACTCTGGTCATTCACTTCCACAGTCTTCAGATTCGTCTTCACAAAGGAATTATCCACACCATCAATGTCAAAGTCAAGATGGTATATATAGTAATGGTCATGGTAAACACCAATGCTGTGTTCTGACACCAATGTGCCATGTTGGTCATCCTTTATCTCATCATTATGAGTAATATCCACCGCCTTAATTTCCAACATACCCGACAGTGCTATCTGTTGGAACATCCACAAAAACTGATTACATTTACGAATTATTATAGTTAATGTCTCATTGATTACACAGAATCTACTTTAATCACTCTTTGTTAGCTTAACCTAGCAGGCTTTTTGGTCATTTCATGATCAAAATCTAGCCAGGTATTTTGTCCACCTTTTACCTTCACGCCACTACTATTATTGTTACATTGTTACTTAATAATCAATTATATTGTTTGAGAACATCCCATGAATATATTGTATGACTTTTTCCCCTAAAATAACGACATTTGAGAACATCCCTCTAAAGAATTAGGCACATGAGTAGATACTTTCTAAGAGTAGCAAAGAGCCCAAATTAGCATTTTCAAACACATCCTTTTGCAGCAAATATGTTTTATTCTACCGCAATACTATATATATCACGGGATACTGTTATAGTGACGACTTCAGTTCACATCTAATCAAATCAATCAATATATGTAATATATGTATAAATGATAAAGTGTACTTATAACTTTTGCTGTATATAAATCAATTATAAAGAATATTTTGACCAGTGTATAATGTAAAAGACTAGTTGCTTCATTTTATTTTATTTTTCTTGCACACATACCATTAAAGTGGCAGACAGCAAAAGGAAACAGAACTTACAGCTGGCTTGATTGAACCACTTGTTTTGAACTCCCAATCTAAGACGTTGTCGTAGTTGCCCACTGTAACCACTGATCTAACGATCAGAGTGACGTCAGATCTAACTTCTCGTATCTGGTTTCAATTCCGCCAAAAGTACACTCATACATAAATATAAGAATAACAAACGGGAAACTGGCAAATTAATGTTTAGAAGTAGTTGTGAGCCTATGTTTACCAATTATTTAATGGGAACTGGCAAATCATCATAAGTTAATTAATTACTATAAAAATTAATAATTTTACCATACATGAAATTTTATACTGAATGTCAATGTAAGAAAGATTTATATTATCATTGTATTCAAATTAAATTTTTAAATTACATCTCTAATTTATCATACTGACAAATTGAATAAAATGACTCTGTATAAAATTATACCCTCGTCCAAATAAAATTAATTCTCTTAAATTTACCTCTAAAACATTATTCCAAACATAAATTAAATTTTCTTTCTTTATTTAAATTTATATAAACTTAATCTAATTATTAATACATTTAAATTTTATTCAATCTTATAAAATTAGTATCGGTTTGTACGTTAATATTGTGTCTATTTATGTATTTTAAATTGATTTTATCTTCAATTAAAATGAAATCTCTAATTTAATCCACTTTTATATACATAAAAAAGTGATTAAATTTTAGAATAGAATCTGATATTAAAAAATAAATTTTAAATTTAACTTTTGAAAACTTTGAGTTGTTTTTATTTTTTCATTGCAAAAATAGATACTTTACCTCCTCATCAGGAATTGCTGTTTCAGTGTGACGCCAACTGATACCACCATATTGTTCAAAGACACAAATTGCATTCTGTAACTGTTGTGGGCTACCATCCCTTCCAACAAGATACACATCTAGGAACTGTGCGTGTGGTGGACAATCATGCAAGGGTTCCAAAGAAACCATAGATTGACCAAACCCGAATTCACCAGCATCAAAGAAAGTCTTGTAATACCAGTCCTCAGTTGGATCCTGGTATGGCACGAATAGTTCAGAAATGTATCCTCTGTATAACACTGAACGAGATTTATGCACTTCAGGGTCGTAGATTGATGCTGTTGAAATTATCACTCCAGCTCGAACATCGAACCCTATGTGAAACTTCCAATTGGCCCAGCTGAACAAAACATCTAGTATCTAAGTGGAAACACCAACCATGAACAAATATGCATGAATCATAAGAACTTAAAACTTAAGAACTGGTTACCTGTTATACTTTTTTATTACTAGGAATCCGACCTAAAATGAAGATATTGGGAAATATCTTTATGATGTGTTTGAAAATGAATTCATATTGGGAAATAACTACTTTTATTCAACTCCCAGAAAATCGATAAAAAAAATATTATTAGTTATATTAACAAAAAATTAAATTAATCTAAGCTTTTAAGAATTTAGGTTAAATGAAAGACCAGACAAAGATATACTGTATTATTGAGCGACCTTGTTCCACCTAAAGGGGAAAGTTAATGATATTTTCATTTTGTCGTGTTTTCTGGAAGTGATTTTCAGTTGTTTAAAAACAAGTGAATACACTTTTCTTTTTTCATTTTTTTAAATTGAATTATAGACATGCATGATGACACTTGTCTTTTCATCAACCATTTAACTTTTTGAGTAAATGGTTCACTTTAATTGGAATTATTTTAGGTGTCCACATTTTATTTATGAACATGTGTACTATCAAAGTAAAACTTTTCTTAAAAGCTAGATAAAGGAAAGTGTTTAATGGAATATCAATGTCAAAAAAAGTTAAAAATTATATAAATCCCCAAGGGTTGTATAAAATTTAGACACACTCCCTAATGATTTTTTAGCATCATATTAGTTAAAATAAAGATTTTATCTTAATAATACATATGCACGAACCTTCATTTGTGGAAGAGAAACACTTCAAAATCCAAAGATCACTATAGATTTGTCTCTTTCTATTTAGTCGATTAAATTATCGTGATAATCATGTTTCGTTACATCATCAAATCTAGTCTATTAAGCGGTTTTCTTCCTGCCATGAACCAGGTGACTTTTTCTGATATTTATCTAAATTATACGGATTAAGATCCTATGTATAAAAATTTAATGATCACTCATGCATTTCTTCATTTTTACACTTTAATATATATAAATAAAAAAATTGGATGTTATCTAAATTATATATAAAAATAATACATTATCCACTTATATATACCTTTTAAACCATTCACTTGTGTTATTTTTATATTAATAGTAGTTTTTCTTTTATATACCTCACACTGTGTCCTTTGATGGAGAACCCAGAGCCTTGGGGTTGATGTGAGGCAAAAGAATGAAGCTTCGGGCCAAACGGTGGCTTCAAATGCGAAGCCCGGTATTCGGTGTTTTCCACCTTGGGAACAGTCACGACATCGTTATCATGATAGTCAACGATCTTCATCTGTTCAAGATCAGCCACAATGGTTATTCCATTAATGGGCCTCACGTAGATATTCGCGGTTCCCTCCTTCATGAAGCACTCGATTCTCAAAACCCTTTTGCTCTCGCTTTCGCCGTACCATCCCACGGTGAATCCGGAGCACACCACTTCCGACATGTTCAAGCCCCTCTTTTTGATGGACTCCACGAAGGGGCCGTGCTTGAAGGGCAGTTGCAAGGCCTCGCTTTGCTCCGCCACCGTCAAGGTGGGGAACCCGTTTCCACCGTGGATGTTGTCGGAGACAACCTCGGAGGATCGTAGGTTTATTGTGAGCTCGTGGACTTCGGAGTTGATGATGGCGATGACGAAGGCGTTGCGTGTGGTTTGGGCACCGGTGGAGACCCATTTGAGGACTGTGGCTTTCTCGGGGTCGTCGAGGCCTACGTAGTGGAACTTGATAGTGTTTGCTTTTGTGGGGTATTTGTTTAGGACTATGGTTTGGATGAGGGTTATTTCTTGCTTTGTTAAGGGGTCAAGTGGGTGTGTCAGTTGCAAGGGAGCTAAGGAAACTCCTCCATGGAGGAAGCAGCAGAAGAAGAAGAGTGTGGGAAGTGATAAGATGTGGAGCAAGAGTTTCATGGTTCAGGTTTAGGGCATTCACTTGATCACTATAACAATGAGAACCACTCCTTTATATAGTTGAAACTGAGGTTAACAATGAAGAGTGGCCCGAGTTAGAGCAAGAGGGATCTCTTGAAGTTTCTATATTTTGAAATTTTAATGTTTAGGCATATATAAAATACAGTAATATTAAAAATGGTTTGTGTTTGAAATAAAATCATAATATTATTTTATTTTTATAAAATATTTTCTCCCACGTGCTTGTTATGATAAGCACAAAGTTACCCATTTTATGATAAGATGACAACCTCTCATTTTATACAATAATTGCAAGTGCTTTTATTAATGACTAATGTTTCTTTGATACCGTTACATGTCAATCATCATTTGATATTAGGGTATTTTTGTTAAGGTATAATACGTGACAGGGTCATTTTTTTGGCAAGTGAGGATAGCGTTACTCTTTATTTATAATTTGGATTTTTTTTACCTTTCATTGTTGAAAATGTAGAAGTTTGGAGTGCCTTCTCATTCTCAGCTTTTCATCTTCTCCTTCCATACGCTTGCTCTTGTCACCCTCCATGCTCATATTCTCATTTTCTCCTTTCACACATTCTATACACTTAATCTCGTTGCCCTATGCGTGCACTCGTCACTCTCGTTTTCTTCTCCTTCCACACACCTGCTGTCATCGTTGTCCGTGGTTATTTTTTTTCGTTGTCTAGAGTGGTTGTTAAAGGTTCGTCTTTTACATGGTTTTTCATGGAAAAAAAACTATTTTTTATCGTTTAAAAGTTCGTCTTGTATGATTTTCGTTTGAGATTTAGGGTTGTGGAATAAAGGTTAGTCTTTTATGGGGTTTTTTATGAATAGGAAAGACCTTTATTTGGTTTCACGGTTTAGGATTTTGAGAAGGTATGATTTTTGTTAGGGGTTTAGGGTTATGATGTTTGAATATAAAAGAAAGGCTTTTTGGTCGTTTAAAGGTTTTATTTTTTGTTGACGTATGATTTTTGTTTGGAGTTTATGGTTGTGGAGTAAAAGTTCATCTTTTATGGATTTTTGATGGAAAAGTAAGTTTTTTGGTCGTTTAAAGATTTTATTTTTCATTGACATATCCGTTTGGGATTTATGGTTGTGGAGTAAACCTTTGTCTTTTATGGGGTTTTTGATGAAAAAGGAATACTTTTTTGGAGTTTGACGGTTTAGTTTTTTGTTTAGGGTTTTAATGTTTGAATATCTTTGTTTCTTCATGGTGGCGAGAAAGATAGGTTGTGAACATATTTTGAAAATGTTTTCCTTTTGAATGAGTGGTGGGTGGGTGGGTTGGTTGGTTTTTCGTGGTTTTTTTGCTGACATGAATTTGTTATTTTGTTTAAGTGTTTGAAAGTTCCAACATTCATGGTTGGAAAAGGAGTTACTGTGAATGGTGGACAATTTAATGAACACATCTGACTCAGTCGCCAAAAGTTTAACAAAGTTGTCCCCCTGTTAAAGCATGTGTAACCTTTGATGTTTTGTAAGGTCAGAACTAGTATTAATGCACAAAGGTATATCAAATGAACATATTTTGGTGAATCAAAGTGTTAGTATTCCTTATTATAGGTGTAAATGAAGATGTTAAGAACTTAATATGCGAAAATGGTCCTCATGAACACGTTTGAGTTCAGTCACCAAAAGTTCAACTAAGGTGTCCCTCATTAAAGCATAGGTAACCTCTAATGTTTTGGAAACTAGGAACCAATATTGATGCACAAAGGTGTATAAAATGAACATCTTTTGGTCAACCAAAGAGTGATTAATCCTTATTATGGGTGTAATTGAAGAAGTTAAGAACTTAATTTGTGAAAATGGTCCTCATGAATACGTCTGAATTCTGTTGTCAAAAGTTCAACTAAGGTGTCCCCTCGTTAAAGCACGGGTAACCTCTGATTTCAAATAACATTAAAAGAATTTACTTTGATCACAGTCACTAGTCACTGATTTTGGAAGATAAAAGAAGTAATCAACATCTTATTTCGGAAGATAAAACAAGCAATCAATAACTTAGCATTTAATTCACAATAAATTAAAATAGAGAATAACAAATAAATTAGATTTTGCTACTCAATCATATTAAATAATTAACAGAATTTTCTTTAAAAATAAACTTACTTAAAAAGTTGCAAGATAATTGATTAATTCAATAACATAATGTGAGAAGCTTAAACTTTCAATTCTCATTTAATTGCTAGTTGTATTATATATAATCATATATTCTTTCCAAAGAAATCTATGCATCTCACCAAATTTTAACTTACCATATAATAACACATTAATCGTTGAATGCTATATTCAATTTTTAAATAACATATTTCACGCAATCTTAAATGACCTTTATTTTCTCAAGATCAACATGAACCCCATTTCACGCAATCATGAAGCCCAAAAGTATAATTTTTCCCTTACAAAAAGTTCATTTCTCAAGGTTGGCAAAAAGATGATTTTTTATGAGAATAGATAAAACTTGTTTAAGATTATCAATATGGTCATTCCGACTGACTATACTTTAAAATGTCGTCAAAATAAACAAAAATAAAATGGCCTATGCAATCCTTAATAACATGATTTATTAATCTCATAAAAGTGTCAGGGGCATTGGTTAAGCTAAATAGCATGACTAACCACTCATACAGTCCAAACTTAGTTTTGAAAGCAATTTTTCATTCATTTCTTCTTTAATTCTAATTTGATGATAGCCGCTTTTAAGATCAATTAGAAAATATGTCTGCCCCATGAAATTCATCCAACATATCATCCATCTTAGGGATTGGGTTAAAGTGATGTTATTGATGGTCCGACAATCAGTACACATTCTCCAAAACCTGTCTTTCTTGAAGGAAGCGTGGTCATCATCTTTAGTTTTGAAAATGTTTTCACAAATGTTTAGAAAATCAACAAAAGATTGAGTGCTGAAAAGAGTTTTGGTAAAGAAAGTTTTTTATGTTTTTTTAGTAAAGCTCCTAACAAGGCACAAGATGAAAAGATTTCGAGTAGGCTCCTATAAAAGAGAGTTGCGTCACTTGGACAACTTAAGTACCAAGTCTTTTCTAGCCAGATTTTTTTCAAGTCCTCTTCCACATCATTCCTCAAAAGAAATTTCAAAACAATTTTTCCCAATTAGTATGTGCTCTTGTGATCCTAAAGACCAAAGGAAGGTCTACTATCGCCTAGGCTCTTTGACTTTGATTCTAGTTGTTACGGAGACCTAAGAAAAGTAAAATGACAACATAAAATAAAGGCAAGAAAAGTAAGACAAATAAAGAAAATAAGTGAAGTTATTCGTGTCCTAGGTGAAAGTGCATTTAACACTTAGAGCCCCTTGACACACTTTCACTTCTATTCACCTTTCACTACAGAGTTCAAGTTAAGATTCTTTTTAGTGCATTTTTTCAACACAACAAAACAACAAAATATTTTACTAATATTCAAATACAATACACAATTCTGTGACGATGCTTTACAAAATGTTCTTTCACTTTGTTTTTGCTTTGTTATTCCTGGTGTTTTCGCTTTATTGCTCCTCACTTTTGCTTTGAGACTTCAACTTGCTTAGACTCTTCAAAAAGGAATCTTCTTTAACAAGCTTGTCTTTCTCCAATATGCTACCTAAGAATGTTAAATAACCATCCACACAAATTTATCAAATACATTCCGTTTCAAATACATCTACACTAATACTAATAATAAATAAATAATAATAAAAATAGTAAAATTATAATTTAATAATTAATCAAAATTTAATTTATAACAATTCACTAACTTTAATAAAAAAAGTTTACTTTTTTTTTCTTTCACTTAATCTAAATTACATTTTTCATCTTCTTTTCTTTGTTTTTCACTCTCTCATTTTCGCCCCGAAACAAACGTACCCTTCACTTTGTGTTGTTCGAAATTTGTGGTAGATGAAAACTGAGATGTGGTACTGGTAACGTACATGAAGACCAAGGAACACGTGATGAGCGCTGCAGATAAACGTGGCGAAAGCCTGTCCCCGACCAGATAAAATCTATAAAGTGGGGTAAAGTGAGCAATTGATTGTTTGATATTAAGACAGAGGAGTGACTGTAGCGTCCATCATTGCAGCCTTGTCCATTGCCTCATGTGTCCATCCTACACCCTTACATACTGACCGTTGATTTACCCTTATTGGTGGATACCCACATCCACGTCTACAAGGCAGTGTCCTCCTATGGACCTTATTTGTGCTACAATCACATCATCAACACCCACCACCACGTCGCTTAGCTAACATCTTCACTCTTGAAGATCAAGACGTCTTTTGTTGTTTTCACTTTTGTTTTCTTTTGAATGTAGACTCTTGAATTGTAAGATAAAATAGTATCGAGGATCATTCTTAGGAAGATATAAACAAAGTGGACTGTAGAGAAGGATTAAAATACATATGATGGAAAAATAATGAGACATGTAGTAAAAGCTAGTGTCTAATCCTACACAAGCTAGTTTTTTCAAGTTTGATCAACATTACTTTTAAGGATTTATTTATGGTACGTTGTACAAACTCTAAGGTTTAGCTTATGGTATGTTGCACAAAACCTTAAACCATACAACGTACGTTTATTGGTGAGGTGTAAGGAAATCCGGACAAGGTTCTTAGGAATAATATTAACTAAAGTTAAAAAGGTAAAAGGAAAATAGATAAATAAAACAAAATGATAAAAAGATTTAGACCTATGCACAAAGGGAGTTAACGGGAGAATAAATTGAAATGTGCATAAAAAGCACATGTATTTTCTACTTAATTTGAAGATACATGGAGAGTTTTGATATATAAATCCTTTGAATGTGAGAAAACTAAGTAATGTGGGACTTCTTGCCTTTTGGAACCGTTGAAATGGATGGCAATTCCTTACATATTGCAAAAGGTAAAAACTAAAATAAAAGAACAAAATTCTATGTCTCCTATAAGATGTAATGTATAAGAGTTGATACAACTAACCACATAAGTTAATCATAAATTGAGAAACTTAACTTATAGTATAGTTGGTATAGCAAGCTATATGAAAAAAAAGAAAACACTTAATGTGTGCTAACAGTTAATGAATCACACTACATCCCACAATTATTATTATTATTATTATTATTTTGCGAATACTAGGTCATGCATGTACTTGGTGTTCATGAGTACTCTAAATATATTTCCAAAATCTCATACAAGCAATCACATTTAACACTCATATAGATGATTTCATCAAGTGTATGTTGCAAATCATAAATCACCCATAAAAGATATAAAAATCACTAAAAACTTTGTTCGAAGTTAAAATTTCTCATACCACAAAATTTAAATACAAATTTTATCCTTTCTATTATAAAATATGTAGCACTTTAACACTCTATAAGAGACAAAATAGATTTAAATCAATTTTAATGATAGCAAAACTAACAAGTGACTTAGGAGTTTCTAAAATAATTCCCTTTTATGTTTCTAAAATCATACCTTAGTGGCTTTCAAAAAACTCACTAGACCATCTTCAACTTGTAAGTGTAAAAGTCATCTCAAAAGAACTTTATTTTCTTTATCTTTTTGAATTCTCAAATCCTCACATATGGCTTCATTATCAATTTTTGTAGGAACAACTAACACTAGAAGAGAGGTTGAATGGAGCCTAAACTCAATATGCTGTAAACAAAAATAACCAAACAAGATCGTCCGAGACAAGAATATATAAGCATACATGAAAGAGTTTTATACTGGTTCACCCTAATCTCTTGGGCTACGTCTAGTTCTTCCTTGAACAAATCATTCAAGAGGTTCCACAATATCATAAATGTCCAGACCGAGTACACAAACCTCTCTAGGTTACAATGAGCACTAGTAGAAAAAAGACATTTAATCGCGGTTATTTAAGGCTTACAAGCGCGGTTCTGGAACCGCGATAGATTCAACCGCGATAAAAAGTACTGAAGATACAATCGCGGTTATACAACCGCGATAGAAAGTATAACATACCACCGCGGTTCTCTAACAACCGCGTTAAGAAATGCTCATATTGCACATACGAGCGCGGTTTTCTCTACAACCGCGCTCGTATGTGCACATTTTTTTAAAAATGGCAGCAACTATTCGCTGCTGTCCACCAAAATCCAATAGTTACAGAAACCCAACGAAGCTTCTTGTTGTGACAAATTTAAATAGGCGTTATTATCAAATTTAAATCTCCAATCTCTCGAACAATACGAAAGGAGAAGCAAATGTTCGAAAAATACA
>Ga0099825_1008570_pt1 | contig 12034 bp, 6 predicted proteins | sample SiratroredBW_FD_76838 | JGI IMG/M metagenome (GOLD analysis project Ga0099825, IMG submission 76838) | Root nodule microbial communities of legume samples collected from California, USA - Siratro red BW | ecosystem: Host-associated > Plants > Roots > Nodule | place: USA: California | collected...
GGTCACCAACATCATTTAGGTCACCAACATCATTTAACAACAAGTAATGCAATGAAGAAGAACACTTGTGTGGTGTTATTATTGTTATGTTATATCTTGTTATTTGGGTCTCAAAAGCTTTTGACATTGTTTTTCATTTTGGTTTTTACTCAAGCTCTACCTTTGTAGCATGCCTTTTATTGACTACATCACTTTCTGAAATTTCTTCTAATGTTACTTCCTCATAAGGCTCTGATGTTTACCTGCACTTATGGATTTTGTAGACTTGCCTTTATAGATCATTTTTTCATTAAAAAGTAACATTTTGGCTTATAGTGATTTTCTTTCTTTTGTCATCCCATGTAGTCATACATATCAGATTCATAACTAATGAAATAACATTGTTTTGCCTTAAGTTCTAATTTATCTATGTTATTAAAGTCTATCAAAATATATGAGACACAACCAAAAACTCTCATATTAAATAATTTACCTCATTTTCATATCATATTTCTTTAGGTAACTACTATTTTAAAAGAACTTATGGTCCTTTATTTATGAGATAGGTCATTGTATTTATTGTGTTTGTTAAAAATACCTTAGATAGGCTTGATTGGATCCTCATACTTAACTCTCTTGTTCAAGGTTTTCTTTTTATTCTTTCAATCACACCATTTTGTTACTGTATTCCTGCTAATCTCTTGATTAATTTGATTCTATTTTCAAAAAAACAATTCCTTGAATTTCCCATTGCCACATTCTCTACCATTATTTGATTTTAGATTTTTAACCATTCAACTTGTCTGAATTTCAACCTCGTTTTCCACTTTTTAAACACAAAAAAACACATATTTTTTTAAAATAAACCCATACTTTTCTTCTAGAGTCACTAATGAAGGTTATATTATAGTGTGAGCCTTCTAAGAAATTTCACTAGAGCTGGTCCTAAATACATGAATGCATCAATTACAGCCTTTTAATTTTAGATGTCTTATTTGGTTTAAATAAGTTAACATTTTTCCACTTTCTAAAGATACAATGTTCACAAAGTCCAACACCAACATGGTTCAAGTTAAATAGTTTACCTTTAGACACTATGAACTTTATTCCTTTTGACTTATATGTTCAAGTTTATGATGTCATAAAGAGAAACTCTTGACAACCTTGTGACTATTATTATATCATCATCTACAATCATGTAAAGAGACCCTCTTCCCACCAGTAAACACTAAATTGTCTTTCATTACCTTTTAAGTTCCATCTCCAAAGAAGTATAAGGTTCTTTATCATCCAACTATCATCTAGATATTAAGTTTCTGTTTAAGGCAGAAATATAATTAGATACTTCTAAAGAAAGTATAGTAACAAAGTTATACTTAAACTGATATATATATATATATATATATATATATATATATATATATATATATATATATATATATATATGTGTGTGTGATTATTATTTTTCTATTTTTTCTCATAATTATTTTTCAAATGAATAAATAAATTAAAAATATTTTTGTTTTATTTTTGTTTAAGAGTCAAATATTTTTTGAGCTCTTTTAATTTTACATTTTGATTAGAAATAGATTGATCACAAAGTATCGATATATTTCAAACTTTTAAATGATACGTTCATTTTATAAATCTTATACTTTTCATATAAGACAAAGTTTAAAAACAAATCTTAAATATTTTTAATGTTGTTCACAAATTATAATTGAAATTTTATTTTAATAATACTCACGATAAATAATTAAATTAAATGAAAACCTAAATTTTCAATATAAAGATTTGGTTAATATTAAAGTCATTAGAAAACTATATAATCTTTTTCATTTTATTTACTTAAAAAAATATGTTAATACGAGAAAAAATGTAGTGATTTACTATATATATAATAAATTTGATTTCAATGATAAAAAAGTAAATTCTAGATATACAAGTTTAGACTTACATATAAAATAATAAGTCACTAAATCACTAAACCACCACAAACATAACATAACGCAATATCCCAATATCCTAATCTCATCATGCACTAGGCAACATCATATTCAAAGAAGTACATAAGGAATGATATATAATTGTTTACATGATAATGCTTACAATGACAAAAACTAAAGTGTCCCGGTCACCTCTCAACCATATGTTGCTTCACCCTTGTCCTTAATGGGTCCTATAGAGAACTCAAACATCATGTCATATATAGCCAATTAAACCACATAGTTACTTTTGCAAAACCACATGTAATGTTTTTGCAGTGTAGTATAACTTTCAATGAATATGACTTCACAGGAAACATTTTCATACTTTTGCATATAGTAGCCAATGCTTTTGCAATGCATTAACTTTCAATGAATGTGGTTGGCTTCATAGACAATATTTTCATTCCTTTGCATAGATTAATCAATATTTTGCAATTTGGTAGTTCAAGTGTAATCAATATGACTCCAGAAAAATATTAACATGAAAAAAATTGTGTGAAAATATACTTTGCATGACTATAACAGTTGATGTAACTTTAAATTAAGGACAAATGAGAAATTTTCAAGTGTCAAATTGTCTTTCACCCCAAATTATATCTCTTGTCTAGGAGGTTTGTCACTTCATAATGAATTCAAATCAATATTCATCCTCTCACAGATCTTCTCCATGCACATGAAATCAATAGATATATATAAAGGTTAAAGAGAGAAAACAATAAAATATTTATTTTAAAAATTTGTTATTTTCTTTTAAGTATTGAAAAATTAGATAATTATAAGAGGAAGGAAATTATAAACTAAATTATACTTCTGATATTTTTTATTTTTTATTTCTGAATTATATATATATATATATATATATATATATATATATATATATTATTTCAATGAATTAAATTATTTCTTAAATTTAATTCATTGAAGTAATATAAAATAATTTGATCAAAATAATATAAACAAAATATTTGTTAAGTTTAAATATTTACCTAAATTTCAGAATTTTCAAAATTTAAATTATACATAAACTTATTCTGATAAAATTATAATTCAATTGTAATTATTATACATGGTCAACTAGTTCGACAAACTACTAGTACTTCAAGATATGTGTATAAAAAAATAGTAAAAAGAATCACATTTTATTTGTTATAATAATCAGTTACATTTATTACAACGTTTTGCAATACAATACATACAATAAAAATAAACATTAAAACATATAATTAATTAATTCAAACAAATAATAAGATACCTCATTTTATGATTTGAAAAACTACTTTATATTTCTAAAATTATTGATAAAAAATAAAGTAAAAAAAAAAATCATTGATTGCATCCAAAATTCAAGTTGTAAAAAACAATCTTGACAGTTCTAAATAAATTTTATATCTCTTTTAATAATTTATCTAGAGTTAAGTAAATTTACTTATCTTCATCAATAAATTTTATAAATATTACTTGTCCATAAGAATAATCTCCTATGACGAAGTAGATTAACAAGAAAATCATATAAAACTCTATGTTATGAAAAACATTTAATAGTTTAGGTAGATTCCGCCTCTTATTAGTATCTTCTTCTTATTCTTATAGTCATCTCTTCTAATTAACTTGCTAGTTAAATTATTAGTGTTGAGACATTTACAAAATAATTTTAAATATTCAGAGTATTTACTTTGTTCTCAAAAATGTTTTCTTAAACATATATTTGATATAAAATTAAATTATTATATTTTAATAAATCTTATCAGAATTGGTTGAATTTGAACAAAACTGCATCTGCTCAAGTATAATATGACCATTTTAGCAGTTGCTTTAACAAAGTTCTTCATTGGATAATTAAAGAGAAAACTTTCACCCTCGCCCTTGTCTGACAGATTTTTGTATTACTGAAGAAGTTTGAGAAATATAATTATAATATCGGGTTGACATGGTTTTAATGATGAAAATGTGTTTCATACTTTGACATGCATATATAGTAAGATTATAACAATGATCTGATGCATATGTACTACAGTGATAAATATCTAATATCTAATACAGTGATAGATATCTAATAGTAATACAATTCCTATAAATGAAATTATGAATTCAGTGAAATTAAAAAGTGTTTGAAACTTAAAATTGTTCACCAGTTAATATGTATAGCATTTGGTATCTTATTCATCTCCATCTCTCTATATCTGCTTATAACATTTTTTATCTTTTTAATTTTACTGATCAAAATAATGAGGGGTAAGTGATGTTAATAAGAGTAATTAATAAAAAGAAAAAAAATTTACTTCAAAAAATTATTTTTATAAATTATTTTTTCCTTTACATGATTATTTAAAAAAATAATTTTTTAATTTATTAATATTTTATTTATGATATTCATTATTCAAAACTCAATCATTTCAAATATATAAAAAACTTTCCATTAACTTTTTACAATTCTCTCTTTCCTCTTTTTTTCATAAAACTTTCTTATTTACATATTTTTCTAATTTATAATTAGTTCAAATATATGTATTTCTAAATAAATATTTTTTTTATATTTACTTGTCTAAATTATTATATTTGTATACACTTATTTTTCAAAATAAATATTTTTTTCAAATCAATTATTTTCTAGAAAATAAATAATCTTCTTCAAAAAAAATCCTTTCTCCCTTTTTTTTCTAAATAAAAAAAAAAAATTCAACATGGAATTTAGTTTCCCTGTTCTCATCCAAGTTCAAAGTTCGGCTCTTATACAGGACTGTGAAAATGACGCCTTTTGGCAAAAAAATCTCAATGTACATCACCTTTTTTTTTATAAGATTTCAACTAAACAACACTGAATAGTACAAGAAAGTAAACAAATATCATTTAATAATACTTAAATTCAAATAATACATTTATAATGTCAAGAACTAAATAGCAGATATGATATCTTTAAAATAGATGATGAATGTGATGTTTCAAGTTTGAGTCATAGAAGTAATTCATGAAAAACATGTCAAAATAATTTGAGGGGTGATACTTTCACACCCATAAATTAAAATTAATTTATTTTATTTAATTTATTCAAGTATAAAATTAATAATTAAGATTATTAATAACGATCTAATGCATATCTAATAGTGATAGATATTTAATAGAGTAACAAATTATCCCATACCAAAAAATGAAAGTTAAAATTCTTTATATATATCATTCATTGAATTGATTAAATATATATAATTATTTCAATAAAATTTAATTTATTCAGTATTTTATTTATTTTCAATTTTTAAGTGTATTTTATCACACAAACTTAAGAAAACAGCGTAAATTAAAAACTGATGTAAATGAACAAAAATCGATGTTTATTTGTTAAAATAGTGTTGATTATATAATAGACGTTAAATTCTTGAAAGTTAGTTGAAGTTAGCATCATTCTAAACGACGTTATAACCGAACAAGAAAAGAAAGAGATAACATTAGTTAATATAATAGATAAAAGATTTTGAAACCAATATATTAACGTATTTTTCGTTGTTATTTGCCAAAAGAAATATTCCATTTTAGATATATAAACAAATTTCAACACAATAATTTTCAAAGATAAAATCAAAATCAATTTCAGAGAAAAATTAAAACAAATTTAAGATAAAACTTACCTGTTTATGATATTTCTGGGAACTCTGGATGAACAAAAAGCAAAAAAAAAAAAACCACTTACATAGGCATGCATTCAGTTCATCTTTGTTAAGGAATCAAAGTCATCAACCTCAAACACAAGCACTCCTAAAGTTAAACACTTACTATTGTCCAAGTCATCCTAAAGATGAACATTGTGAACAAAAACCATGATAAGATGAATCATTGCGTAAAAGAATCACCGCGAAGAACCAACATCGTCCAAGCTGAAACCACTACTGCGAAGATGAAAGGTCATTTAGGATACCACCAATACGCAGAGGAGAGCATAGGAACAATGGTGGAGGAGAACATAGGGAGAGTAGTGAAAGAGGACGAAAGATGAACAACCCAAACCAACATAACTAAAATCAATCACAGTTGAAGGAAAATTTTAAAGTTGGATTAAAGATTGAAGGTAAAGATTGAATGAATGGAGGCTAAACGAATATATGCCCCGAAGAAGAAAATGAACACAAACAAAATGAAATTGAAAAAATTTACTCTAAAAATTATCGATCTTAGCGTGAGCCAAGTCAATGTTAGCAACCTAAGCCTTTAGCGTCGACTAAGCCAATACAATACATTAATTTATTATTTAAATTTAAATCTCTTAATTTAATTTTAATTAAATACTTTAAAATAAATTTAAAGAAAAAGCATAAATCACAGTTATTTATCTATTATGTTATAGTGTTTATAAAATTTTTAATCTTTTTATTCCTGTGAAAATAGTGATCAAAATAACATTGAGTAAGTGATGATAATAAGAATAATTAAAGTAATTAATAATAAACAAAAATGTTACTTCAAAAATTTATTTCTATAAATTATTTTTTTCCTTTGCATAATTATTTTAAAAAAAATATTTTTTTCAATTTATTAATATTTTATTTATGATATTCATTAGTAACTTCAAATATATATAAAAAAATTTCCATTAACTTTTTACTATTCTGTCTTTCTTCCTTTTTTTCATAAAACTTTCTTATTTACATATTTTCCTAATTTACAATTCCTTCAAATATATGTATTTCTATATAATTATCTTTTAAATATTTACTTGTCTAAATTATTATATTCTATACACTTATTTTTTAAAATAAATATTTTCTTACAATTTTTTCAAACCAGGTAGTACCTTTGTGCTGCTGCTGTTTCAAGCTCGAGTCACAGAAGTAATTCATGAAAAGCGTGTCAGAATAATATAATTTGACCGGTGATACTTTTACACCCATAAATTAAAATTCATTTACTATACAACTTAAAATATTATTATTTTAATTAAATTTATTTGTTTTTAACTTAAAATATCGAAATATATTATTCTATTATTAAAATAATTATCAATTTCTTGAAGAATGTCTTTTTCAAATAAATATTTTCTTGAAGTTTACATGATCTGTATTAATAAATAATATTTCTAGAACCAGTCTTGCCTTCCCATGTGATATCTTAAGATCTTGAAAGTTTATATTATCATCATCCACCCACTTTTATTAATATATGAGTTATAGATTAAATTATTAGATAAAAGTGATTGTAGGACACCGTAGTATAAATTTGGTTATCATATCATATATCTCTATCATATAAGCATTTCTGGCAACTAAGCGCTACCAAAAGCAATGATCTCCTTTGTAGTGTTTGTTTTCGTCACGATCCTTTTCATCTTCTCATCGGTCAAACAGTTGAGAAAACCTTCTGCAGAAAAGAGATGGCGGCTACCTCCAGGACCAAGGAAACTACCCTTCATTGGCAACCTCCACCAGCTTGGAACGTTGCCCCATCAATCCCTTCAACGCCTTTCACGTAAGCATGGACCTCTCATGTTCCTGCAGTTGGGTTCCATACCCACCTTGGTGGTCTCTTCTGCTGACATGGCTAAAGAGATCTTCAAGAACTATGACCCAGTTTTCTCTGGGAGGCCTCTACTACACGCGGCGAACCGCATAGGATACGGTTCAGGCGTGAGTTTTGCACCCTACGGTGACTACTGGAGGGAAATGAGGAAAATCATGATGTTAGAGTTACTGAGTCCGAAAAGGGTTCAATCGTTTGAAGTTGTGAGATCTGACGAGGTCAAACTTATGCTTCAGGCTATTGCTCTCTCTCCTGCTCCTGTCAACCTGAGTGAACTGATCCTTTCCCTAACCAACAACGTTGTTTGTCGGGTTGCTCTTGGCAAAAGGGATAGGTGTACCGATGATGGAAATAAGGTTTACAAAATGCTTAAAGAAACGCAGCACTTGTTGGGAGGGTTCTTTGTGGATGACTTCTTTCCAGGGCTGGGGTGGCTCAACAAGTTCAGTGGCCTTCAAAGCAGACTAGAGAAGAATTTCAGAGACATGGATAGCTTTTATGAGCAAGTGATTAAGGAGCATGTTGTTGAATCTTCTGAGAGAGCAGGAGCAGATCATGAAGATGTTGTGGATGTGCTGCTTAAAGTTCAGAAGGATCCCAATCAAGTCATTGCCATCAGCGACAACCACATCAAGGGTGTACTAGTGGTGCGTTTATGACATATTATTATCATAATAACAGCTGAAAAACAACAACTTAATAACTAATGTATTAATTTTTAATTAATTTTTTAATTGAATTACTTATATATTATTATATTATTAAAACGAGCTTTAAAGATATCAAATTGTCATTTTTACTTACTTTATACCAATTTATTTAACTTCTAATAATTGTATTATAGACATATCATATCTTAGATGATTTTAATAAGAACTCTCATTATATATATATATATATTTCTTATTCTCATGACTCAAACTCTTATTTCAGACTCAAAAAGCTCATTTAAAATTCAAAGTCTGTATCAAAATGTCATTATTTTAATTTATTTGAGAATCATCTTTTTATTTAAGACTTTTTTTATAAGTTTTGTTTAAATATATAAATTTTATAAGACTTATACTTTTATAATTTTCATTTACACTTCAATTTAAGTTGAATTGTTATAAAATAAAAGTAAATTTTTATTCTTATAATCTATAATACTATTTAAAATTTTCTCATACTAATATTTTTTGTTAAATCTAATTCTTGAACTTAAAACTCTTGTACTAACATTGAATATACACTAAAATATTTTTTCATCAATTTATTTTTTTTAAATGTGAAAAGGATGATCTTCACTTGTCCTTTTTAGAGAATTATTAATGGTATATTTTGTTGGTAGGTAGACAAAGACGCACTTGGAACACTAACGGCATATATGAGTTAAATAGGAAATAAAAATAAGCAAAAAATGATTTTAGGTTATTTAATAATACAAAAATGAAATAAATTTTCCTTGTAATGAAAAAATAATATAATATATATGCGTAAAATATTAATAAAATAATTAATTATTTTCATTGTACAAAATCAATTTTATTTTCTCCATTTAAAAGTAAAAGTGGAGATAGAATCAATAATATATGATCAATAGAAGAGAGGTAAGAGGGTAATTTAAAAAATATATAAACATTTTTTTATTTTTTTTACCTCATCATCCTATCTCAATTTTTATTTTATGGTTTATATATGTTTTTAGTTTACTAATTTATTTTCATCTAACCTATTTTTATCATCTAAAAGAAAAATACGTAAGTGTCGGCGTTGATTTTTGTGCTTCCTTCTTTTTCAAATTAATGTGGTGGTAGTAGGATTTGATTTTGTGCTTCCTTCTCTTTCAAAATAATGTGGTGGCAGGATTTGATTCCACTATTTTGTGGTTGTCTATCCTTCCAGAGTGGGGACACTTTTTTTTGTAAAACAATTTCAACAATTAAGTGCGCTTTCACATCTCAGCCACAAAGCTAAGTTGACTTGAATTTTATTAGAATTAAAAAAAAAAAAAAAACTCTTTATTTATAACTTCTAATTCAGCAGAAATTTGAACAAAAAGTGAAAAAAATTGTTATGTTAATACAATGTTTAATAGAAGATAAAAGTTGGTTTGGATCTAAAATCCAAACACTCCCTGATTTTTGATTGGTTAGTCCACACACTTTCTTTGATATAAAAATGTTGTACAACTGAAGGATTACTCGTTACTCATTAATCTGATAAATGATGATTTTTCTGATTGGAAATGCATGTAGGACATCTTTGTAGCAGGAACAGATACTGCTTCAGCAACAATGATATGGGCAATGTCTGAGTTGATTAGGAACCCGAAAGCAATGAAAAGAGCACAAGAAGAAGTAAGAGAAATTATCAAGGGAAAGGAAATGGTGGAAGAGATTGACCTCTCAAAGTTCTTGTACCTCAAGTCAGTTGTGAAGGAGGCACTGAGACTCCATCCACCTGCGCCATTGCTTGTGCCAAGAGAGACTACTGAGGCCTGCATGATCAGAGGGTTTGAAATTCCTGCCAAAACGAGGGTGCTTGTTAATGCAAAATCAATAGCAACGGATCCAACTTGTTGGGAGAATCCAAATGAATTCTTACCAGAGAGGTTCTTGGATAGCTCAATAGATTTCAAAGGACAACACTTCGAGATGTTGCCATTTGGGGTGGGGCGAAGGGGTTGCCCTGGAGTGAACTTTGCCATGCCTCTTGTTGAGTTAACACTTGCAAATCTTCTGTTTCGTTTTGACTGGAAACTGCCTCTTGGACTTGGAATAGAAGACGTGAATATGGACGAAGCAATTGGCATAACCGTACACAAGAAAGATCATCTTTGGCTGATAGCCACTCCCTTTCACGAGTAGCGTTTTTCTTCTTTTTGTTTAACGTTCAGCTTTAAAACGGGTATCGTGTTTATGTTTTAGTTTAAGAAATAAATAAATATGAATTTGTCGTTAAAAAGTATGAATTTAATGTAAGTTTGTTGAAAAGTCGATGGAAGAGTTTAGGTGGAAGAAAATGTAATGTGGAAAAGTTTACATTTAGATGTGACTCTCTTGATCATATGGGTGTAAACATTAAAACAGCTTCTGTCAAGTAGAGAGATCCATGCTCAAAGGTAGATTGTGATTTTCATCCTTCTTGTCTCTTAAGTATCCGGAGGATTGTTAAGAGTGGTGATCTGACGAAGTTTTGGTTGGACTGTTTGATTGGGTATACTCTCTTACTCCGACAAGTGTTTCGTAGGTTGTATATGATTTTTGAAATACAAGAATGCTCTTGTTGATATGTGAAAGTGAATAGATGATGCCTAAAGGTGAAAATACAGATGAAGTAGATCTTTCTTTATTTTATTTCGGATGCTGATATTTTATTGGATACCTTTCTTTATTCCGGATGTCGTGGCCATGATCTCTAATGCTTAGACTTGTCAATTTGATGTAGCCAATTGGACTTGGCTTTAACTCACAAAATGTTCACATAAAACGAAACATTCATTGCCTACGCTGCACCGAGTCAATTTGGATCGTTAGTGGAGTGAAGTCGGATTCACTTAAAGATTCAATTATTGCGGATCCACCTTCTTCCGTGGACCTTACTTGAGTCCAGAAGGACTAATGTTATATTAAATCGAGTCCAGTTTAGAAACTCGAGTAAAGTTAAGTTCATATAGAATGAAATCGTGTCATATATCGGATTAAGTAAAGTCAATAATATATGATAAAGTTGAGTTGTACTGTGTTGAGTTAAGTTAAATCAGATCTACTTTCAGTCGAGTCAAGTGATTTTTAACATCGTTTTTGAAATAATTTTTTTTAAAATTTTCTCTAAAAAGATGTAACAATTTGGAATTTAAGGATTAAAAGATGTAGATCCAAAATGGGAGACGTAGACAGATTTCAAAAAGAAAATTTGAGAAAATTAAAGGGTCAATTCAAGATTCAATAATTAAATAATTTCTCTTATCATAATTTTCTAAATATTCAAATCCAAATTTGACTAATTAATCAATTCAATTACTAAATTAATCCAGTTACACAAATCAAATCATAATATCATTTAATCTAATCATATCTAATTATCAAATTAAGATTTAATTGATTCCTAAAATTAAAAATGCAATTGAAATAACAAAGTGTACGACGGAAATTAGAGAAGACAAGAGCAAACTTGAAAATTAAATGATGTTTGATTTTGATTTCGTGAAATTGGTGAAGAATATAAAAATGCAAATGAAAACATAAAACGAGAAGGTAATTCTAGAATTTGGGAAAAAAAAGAAAAATGAAGAGACAATTCTCCAAATTGCAAAACTAAACATATGATTTATGTCTACAAGTTTAGAGTATATTTAGACTATATATATGTTTTTGAAATTTGAAGTAAATATGGGTCTTGGATTCTAATTTAGTCCATAAGTCCAAATACAAAAGTCTAAACTAAAATATGGAGAAATTGAATTCACATAAATTCATTTACAAAAATTCCATAAATTTGTCTCAACTTAAAAAAAAAAAAAAAAAAAAAAAAAAAAAAAAAAAAAAAAAAAAAAAAAAAAAAAAAAAAACAAAAAAAAAAAA
>Ga0099825_1008577_pt1 | contig 12028 bp, 8 predicted proteins | sample SiratroredBW_FD_76838 | JGI IMG/M metagenome (GOLD analysis project Ga0099825, IMG submission 76838) | Root nodule microbial communities of legume samples collected from California, USA - Siratro red BW | ecosystem: Host-associated > Plants > Roots > Nodule | place: USA: California | collected...
AAAAAAAAAAAATATAAAGTTTTTTTTTTATTATTTAAAATTAAAAAAAAAATAAAATATTTAAATTAAATATATATGTTATTGTTTTTTTTTTATTTTTCAAGAAAAGAAAAGAAAAGAATAAAAATTGAATCTTTTATTTTCATTTAAAAATAAATAAGTAAATAAATATGACTTAGGTTTTATCCTTGTTATCATTTTAGAAAATAAAAAAAATAAAAATATGATTTTTCATCTAGGCTAGCCGGTTGTGCAGTTCATCAACCGAAAACGGGAGGTCTGGCCAAACTAGGTATTCAACATATAACTAGTTTGGTCGAGTATGCACAAACCAACTGGTAGGTCGAGGTCGTCAACAAGATTATTTTGGTTCAATTGAAGAAGAGATTGGAAGAACCAAAAGGCAAATGAACCGAAGTGATGGAATGACACAATGTCACCAGTTGAAGTAGGAGAAGCTTCTCTACACTGGCAACTCAGCAATCTAAAGTTTAATAAAGAATGCATGAAAACTGAGCTCGACCTTCTAGATGAGCTCGAAGAGAAGGCAGGAATAAGAGAATAAGTGTGTAAGCAACGGGCAACCCATAAATACAATGCGAAGGTCAAACCGAAAACCTTTCAAAAGGGAGACTTAGTGTGGCGAATAATTGGGAACGCCAGGAAAGATGCTACTGATGGAAAACTTGCCCAAAACTGGGAAGGCCCATTTTTAGTACAAGAGGCCTTGAATAACGACACTTTCAGGTTGGAGTATCTGGACGACAAACAGATCTCGAGGATTTGGAACGCTAATCATTTGAAATTTTACTTTAGTTAAATTAAATTTATCTATTCTATGTCGTCTTTCCTACCATCAGCTTTTTTTTCTAAGGAGAGTTTTGGCCGAGGAGATTTTGATGAGACACGTCATATTGAATCAAACTAGGCGTCTTTTTCCAATATGAATACTTACATGAAGGGTATACCAACCATACATGCAGAGAAAAGCTTTCACAAATGCAAATCCTTCCTCCACACGCTCACAAAATCGACCCTAAAGTGTATAGTAAAGCATTAAGTCCAGCTCACACGCGAGCCAGAACACTCATGGTATTGACCATGAAGTGTATAAATTAGTTCAACTCCAAAGCTGAAGCGCTACGAGACCTATTGTGAAGTGTATAACCGAGTTCAGTTTGGAGCTGAAAATACTCGCGAAACTGACCGTGAAGTGTATAAATGAATTAAGCTCTCGAAGCTGAAAAAACTTACATAACTGACTGTGGAGTGTATAAAATGATTTACCTTTCCATAAAAAATCGAAAACACTCACGAAACCGACTGTGTAATATATATACCGATTCAACTTTCTCTCGAAAAAGTTGAAAGCGTTAACGGAACCGATCATGAAGTGTATAAACGAGGTTAACTCTCGAATCTGAAAACACTTATAGTACCAACCATGAAGTGTATGAAACGATTCATCTTTTAATCAAAAGACGAAAACAGTCACACAGGTCGACCATGAAGAACATAATAAAACAAGTTTAGTCGAAAGACGACTGATCCCACAAAGTATACATATGTTGAATTCACCTACAAAACAATTAAGTTGATAAATTTGAATTCTAATAATAGGGTTGACTGCCGACCAATCAAATCTGTATTTGAATGTTATAACTTAATTCTCATAAGACAAACGATTAGAATGGCACTTAGAGGACTTGTGTTCCTTCTTCTTCCTCTTATGGCTTGTCTCAAAGCCTGTTGCCGAGGGTTGAAGCGATACAGAGGGCGGTCGGAAGGGTGAAGTGACCACAGTAGTAATCGGTTCAACCTTTTCAGAACTCTTTCAGCCACTACATTCTTGCCCTTCTCGGTTGTGCTGGGGTGCTTTTCCTTCAACAAGTTTTTGAAGATCTTGTTGTTCTCGGTATTCATTGCGGTGAGGATATCTACAAAAAATAATCAAGAATCAGCTGATAATGATGAAAATTTGACAAAATAAACGAAAGAACATACAACGACGCTGCTCGGATCTTCGCACCAAAAGGTGTCGAGGAGTACTCGGCCGCTGTGTCGAGGAAGTTTGTCTAAAATCGTGAGGGCCGCAAGGTCCTCGTTTGACGTGGTCAACATCGACCAAACTTGATATCGAGTAGGGGACTTGGTCCATATAATGGGAAAGTTGGGCGCCTCGCCATTATACACATACACTCGACCTTCCCCCTCAAACAAAACTTTGAAAAACCCATCTTTAAAATTTTTATTAGATAGAGTGAAAGGGTCAAGTAGACGACTAAGTGGAATAATGGTGGAGAAAGATGGGAGGAGTGGCCTTAAAACCAAGGTCGAGCGTAAAATCTGAAATCCTCTAAGGTAAGCCTAAGTATTAGGGTGAAGTTGGGAAGAGGCTACATTCAAAGAACTCAACACACTTGTACAAAACTCGTCTAAAGGAAGCTCAACACATGAATCTTTTATTATGCAAGAATACATATAGAAAAATTCAATAGGTGATGCCCCCAATTGTGGTATATTAGGTTGGACGACGAACAACAACGTAAAGAAAGAGCATCATTCAGAATTGAGGAATATAAAATATATACAACATCTACAAATAGCTTAAGGGAGGAAGAAGTCCTAAACCTAGAAAATGCTTTATTAACCTCGACCTCCACCCAATCATCCTCAGGAAGGGTAACTTCGTTAACACTCTCTGCATCATCTCTGGAGGCCGAGCTATCCCCCATTTATTTCTTAAGGTCTGTAACTCAACCCTCTCATTCCCAACTGAGTCACGACTAGACCTATTAGACTCGGTGCTGCTCAAAAACCTGACAATGACATCGTTTGCTATTTATAGCGGGAAACAATGGTGACATTGTACGATATGGGCCGCATGATCAAGCAACCATCAATGGTCCTAAAAAATTGACCTTTCACATCCTGGCACAGAAAATGAAGAGGTGCAAAATGAAATGCCTCCAAAAACATTGGCCCTTACAAGAATTGAACTGGTCGGAATGACCAATCAGACGGACGACCTGAAGCTAGATGACCCATACACGACACTCCCTGTCAAATCCTTCTCGGGTGATTTAAACATACTCAAGAACTTGGGGGCCTATGTAACCAACCGACCAATCGAATCTGTATTTTCACTTCAAAGGATCGGTGGCTGACTGGCATATATCTTCATAGACCGATCGATATCCCCACACCTCGATTGGTAGCAGAAACCTTTCTAATGACATGTGACTGACAACAGACATGTAGCGATTATCATCCAGAATATGCAAAAGAACACATGTGGGGGCCCTTAATAAGGTGGACCTTTAACCCACTCACCAAAGGCCTATTTGGAAGTTTAAAAATAGAAAGATGATTTCAAGACATAAGGTATTGTTACTCTAATCTTAAACACTCTATAATACTCGGACCGTTAACTAACTTGAGCGTCTGAGTACTTGTAGGGACGCATCCTGAGATTGAAAACTTAATTAGGAATAAAAGAAAGCAACAACTGGAACTCACAAGTGTTTAGAGCTAACCAAAGACTCTTTGATCATCTAGGCTAATCGATCATGAAGTAACACTAATGATTCTTAAAAATAAGATATAATTACTTCTCATTGTTTGAACATTAAGAAATATTACTAAATCTCTATCTTTCTTTGATTAATATAATTGGTTTAGTTTTGAAATTGCAGAAAAGGATTGTTGTAATTTTTATTAAAGAAATTAATATTAGATTATTAATTTAAAGAACTTAGGATAAATAAATAAATGATGAAAATTTTAAATTGAATATTTATTATATTATTTTTTAGATATTAAAATATAATTAATAAGGAAATATTATCATTAATAGAGTTGTCATGAAATCTTGTCTCAATCATTTGGATTAGGAGAATGTTGTGGTACACTGTAAATTTAACTTTTTCTTCGTAATACTTTTTTTTTAAATTCAAATATTAAACCTTTTGTTCTTCTTAAATCTTTTTCACTCTTCCAAAGTGAGTTGTATTTAAGAGTATTCTTTCTAACAGTTGCATAACAAAAAGACGACACTATATTAGAAAAAGTCTAAACAAAATCACGATACTTTATCAAAAACATGGAAAAATAGATGTTTAATTTGTCTTTATATAAATTTTGCGAAGACTAGCAATTTCAAAGTCTATGTAATTCTTTCAAATTCTAAATTTGAGGTCATTGTACACATAATTTTCTAACCATTAAAAGGGCTGGAAAAGAAATATAAGACAACAATAATATCTATTACACATTATTATACTTTTCGTAATAGTTTAGAAACATTAATATATTTGCAAAAACATGATGTCATGATATAAAATCATGATATTTTATCAAAAACATGGAAAAATAGATGTTTAATTTGTTTTTATATAAATTTTGCGAAGACTTGCAATTTCAAAGTCTATGCAATTGTTTGATATTCTAAATTTGATGTCATTGTACACATAATTTTCTAACCCATTAAAAGGGCTAGAAAAGAAATATAAAGGCAACAATAATATATATTACACATTATTATACTTTTCGTAATAGTTTAGAAACATTAATATACTTCCCATATTCTAAATTTGATGTCATTGAAGACATAATTTTGTAACCCATTAAAAGGACCAGAAAAGAAATATAAGACAACAATAATATATATTATTATACTTTTCGTAATAGTTTAGAAACATTAATATACTTTTCATATTCTAAATTTGATGTCATTGTACACATAATTTTCTAACCCATTAAAAGAGCTAGAAAAGAAATATAAGACAACAATAATATATATTACACATTATTATACTTTTCGTAATAGTTTAGAAACATTAATATATTCGAAAAACATGATGTCATGATATAAAATCATGATATTTTATCAAAAACATGGAAAAATAGATGTTTAATTTGTTTTTATATAAATTTTGCGAAGACTTGCAATTTCAAAGTCTATCCATTTGTTTGATATTCTAAATTTGATATCATTGTACACATAATTTTCTAACTCATTAAAAGAGCTAGAAAAGAAATATAAGACAACAATAATATATATTACACATTATTATACTTTTCGTAATAGTTTAGAAACATTAATATATTCGCAAAATGCAATATTCTATAAATATTATATAATGTATGAGACAAATAGTATATCAAACTATTTATCTAACTTATCTTATTTAAATTAAAATAAAATTATTTCATTATTTAGTCACGTAATCATTATTATTATAACAAAAATCATAATTTATCAATAATTATTATATCATTTGTATATTAATACTGTTGAGAAAATCATAAAAAATTACTATCGAAACCCAAATCCAGATTGTTGTAAAAAACATTGAGCAACAATCAATAATAATAGATAAGATAACGATAACTATGAAATAAAAATAAAAACTAATATGAAAGCATCCTAAATAGTCAACCAACTAAAAGAAAATATAAAAATAAAAAAATAAATTAATACTAATAATTAGTATGAGAAACACATTTTAACAGAGTTAAAAACAATTCAGGAGACAGAGTAAATATTTCAGTAATATCAAAATAAATGTTCAATGAATCTTACAAAAGTTAATCACATAATATATTAATATAACTTTTCTTAATCTTTAAATATTAATAACCTAAAATATAAGTTAAAATTTAACAAAAAAGAGTTTAAAAATCTCATTAGACAAATTTTTTTTGTTGACAAATTTTCTGGAAGCTAAACAAAGTTTTGATTTCAAATCCTAAAGTCCAAAATAAAGCACTTGGGTGAAAAAATTGCAAAATAATTAAAGAAGATTTTAGTATTGGATTTTCAAAACAACTAAAACTGAAAGTGATAGAAATTTATTGCCAATAACAATACTTCATAAAATTCTTAACACTTCTATATATTTCTAATGGACAATTCTACTGTATAGATGGAAGAGCTATGAAAAAAGATATTTTAACAAAAATTACAACTCAATTAGATAAGATTTCATCATTGAATTTTCAAATTGATTGCTGTATGTAAATTTGATTTTGTTGGTTTTTTCTTTTTTTTTCAAAATGATTATTCAGAAACTTTTTATTCACTCACATAGTTGCACGTCTTCTTTTTATTTTATCACAATATAATTATATTATATTAGATCGGTCATATATCATAAATAAAAAAAACAATTACAAGGACATAATTTACTCATCAAACTTGTTATGATTATTCAAGTAACGTAAGTTTAACTGGCTTTAAAAATCATACTAGTTATGATCAACTTATAGTATTATGAAATGCAAGAATAAGTAATTCGTTCCTAATAAAAGACTCAGAGGGATAAGTAACTAACTTGAAAATAGAGTTTCCAAATTTAAATCAGAAGATAAATTGAATGCTTCAAAAACTATTTGAGAGTTTTGAGATCATTGCAAAAGTTTATCTTATAGTTATGCTAGCCAATTAGTAAAGAATATGAAAATTGTAAGCCTTTTACAAAATAAAATACATTATTTTATCAAAACTCTGGCCAAGTCTGTATTGACTATGTCAATGCACCATTTTGTAATTTTTTTAAGGTCTTTTAGCACCATATTTTAGTATCCGCATCTTCACTTAATTCTTATGACAATAATGGTCATTCTTTTTTTAAGAATTAGATTTTACGAAAAGCAGGAATTAGATTTCATTAAAGCATGGAATATTAAAGTTTGATTTGTCTTTATACAAAATTTCTGGATAGACTTTTCAAAGTCTATGCAATTGCTTCAATTCCCAAATAACACATTTTGATTTTCATAACTCATAAAAGAGTTAGAAAACATATTTTAGCCGAAAAATTAATACAACTATATATTTTTATGATGATAAAACATAATAAATATAATTAAACAAGTTTGATGCAATTATTATTACAAGAACAATAATTGTTTTATATATGCATATAAATTACCTATTAGCTATAGAAATCATAGCAACATTTTAGAAATATTTTTCATTGTATATTTAGAAAATTGGTCATATTAATTCTTATAGAATTCCTTAGGCGTAAAGGATATACTCACTTCAAATTATCAACAAAATTTGTCTTCGTAGGAAATTTCTGCAAAGACTAAAATATCAAAATCCTTTTGCTTGTTTTATTTTTTTAAATTTTGAGGTCGTTGCCTAACTTTCTAACTCAGAAGAAAAGTTGGTAAATGTATGAGACAACAATCATGTTTATGATAAATAAATATATATTTTCTTATTATTTAAAAGCACTAATATGTTTGATAAATATACAAAATTTAAAATTATTACTACAAGAAAAAGATTATTTAGAGACCAATTTTTAGTTACCAAATGAAATAGTTACTAATTGTGACTAAAATAGTCATCAAATTATATTTTGGTTGCTAAATAACTATAAAATAAAAGTAACGATTGAATTTAGTGACCAATTAAGTAAAATAATTAGTATCTAACATTAGCTACGAAGGTTTTACTAACCTATACCATTAAATTCTAAATTAGTCTCTAACTTAATTAGATACCAATTTAGAATCTAATGACATAGGTCACTAGCTAATATTAGATACTAATTAGTTGACTTAATTGGTTACCAAATTCAATCATTACTTCTATTTTGTAGTTATTTAGCAACCAAAATTTAATTTGGTGACTATTTTCGTCACAATTAGTAACCATTTCATTTGCTAACTAAATATTGGTCTCTAAATAACTTTTTTCTTGTAGTGTATAATATATGGTACAAATAATATATAAAATTTAATATGAAATTATTTGTATAATATAAAATATTTAAATTAAAGAAATATATGAATATTTTATTTTACAATAAAAACTATTGATTGTCTTATTATTTGAATAACATTTATATAAGAATGTCAGTGAAACTGAGAGTAAGAAGCACAATCCATTTGCCGAACCACTTCTAAATATGTCAAATAATGTCATTAGCAGCTTCAAGGTTGCTTGCATAAACTTTGGATCTTATAATTCTAAAAGTTTTAATTAAAAACAAACATTACAAATATATATAATATATATAATTCTAAAAATTTGAATTAAAAGGAAAACAAACTTTACAAATATAATATGCAATACAACTCAATCAAATATAGAAAGTGTCTCGAAACAAGATTTTTTTGCAACACACTACTTACTACAAGTTAAAACTAAACAAATATCTTGCAATTGTACCAACCCACGCTTTCATTTTTCCAATATCAGAAGTGGAAGTGTGTAGCACATATGCGATAACCTGCAATTTCTTTTAAAATAATTAATATTTATTTATGTGAAATTGCAAGTTCATAGATATTCAAGTGAGAGTCTAAATCTTATATTGGGTAGAAATGAGTTTGTTGAACAATAAATAAGAAAAAAAATCCACAAAAACAATGTCTTAAGATTTTGGGTTGAGAATCATGTATTTCTTTTATATGGATTGACTCTTGTCTCATTCTCATGAGATCTCCTCGATGTTTCCTTCTCAGATTCTCCCTTAGCATAAATGAATGTAATTAAGAATCATAATTTTGAAGAACAACTATTTTTATCAATTTATAAAAGAAAACTAATAAAATCATTTGATTGCTAACACAATAATTTAGAGTTATATGAAATACATCAGTGAAGGAAAAACTCTAAGAATTTAGGAGTATGGAGTAAAAAGTTAAAATAAGTGTAAAATAATTTCTAAAATGATCAATGTTGTATATAAAAAGGCACTTTTTGTTGACTTGTTCACCACAAAGATCAATGTTTCCTTCAAAACTAGACTCATCAAAGGTTTGAAAATGTTTCCATGTTATGTATAACGTATAATAATTATCTTCAAGAAAGTAAGTGAAATATTCATCACTTAAAATATGATTTCCACTAACTCTTTTTTCAGACAAGACAGAAAAATTCTTGAAGCATGTTGGAATTCCTTTGGATAACTTATTCCGTGAAAGATCTAACAACTGGATGCGCTCCAAATAGCGAAGATGATTAGGAATGCTTCCAGAGAAGTTATTCCCTTGCATCTTCAAGATCGTTAGTTGCTTCATACTTTCTCAATCCATGATGGTATCTGTCGGTATAAGCTATTTTCACTCACATCCACCACAATTAAATTGCTGCAATTAAAATTGAACTAGTGAGATTGTTGTGTGACATATTAAACATTCTCGCATTTAGAAAGTTGCTCCAAAACAATTCAGGTACTGAACCATTAAGCCTATTATCAGAATATCAAGAGCAAACAAGGAGCGTTGAGTCTGGAGCCAACTAGGAAAAGTGGGGCCCAACTCGCAAGACTTAGTCTCAAACCTATTAATTGAAAAGGAGGAACCCAATTAGGAACTATTTTTACCGACAGAGAGTTCTCTGACAAATATAGGTACCTTAATTTGGATGGATTGGAGAGATGGGATTCGGTGACGTCATCCTGCAAATGATTTCGATCCAAGTACAAATCCTCCAACTCAGATAGCAATCTAATGCTTGCAGGTAGGTAATCTGGTTATTAAATAAATATAAACTCTGAAACACGAGTCTATTACACCATGCAGAATTTAGAAAGAAGGTAGATATGTCGCCACTCAATTTGTTTTCTGAGAGATATAATTTCTGCAGCGCGCACATGTTCCCAAAGAAAGATGGAATTTCACCCTGCAGTTTGTTATCATAAAGGTCAAGAATTTCAAGAGACTTCATTACTTTCCCAAATACATCTGGAATGGGACCTTCTAACACGTTATATCCAAGGTAAAGCGTACGAAGATTGGTAGTGGAGTTGAAGAGCCAGTAAAATATGGATGATGATTTCAACAAATTTGAGGAGAGATGAAGGGAGACAAGAGACGATGAAGAATTTGTGATTGAAAAGGTTGACATAGTTTTTTTAAATTAATCGAAGAGTTCTTTTATAAAATTTGAACAATGGTTGAGAAGTAAATTTAACTTTTCTGTTGTATTATAACTGTTTTGATTTGTTTTCACTTAGCTTTATTTTTAATTTTACCCTCATTAGTTCAGGTTAGCATTTAAGTTTTTCGTAAGTATTAATTGAACGAACTAGAATTTCTCTTTTGTTTTGATTTTCCCTTTTGCTTTGTGGACAAGTTGGGAGTGCAGTTTCAGCAATGTATGTTATCTTCATTCATTTTCTGTCTTGAACTTTGATTTTGTGGTTATGGTTAAATACATTTTGTATTAGAATTAAATTTCTAGAAGAGGCTTTTGAATTTATTCTGAGTTGCAAATTTGGTACTGTGGTGTGTTCCAACATAGGAGATTATGTGACCATGTATGGGAGGAAGGGTAGCAGTGCGAGATCATGTCAAAGGTATGTATTTGTTTCCTAGTCTTACAAGGCTAACCTCTCATAGCCTCGGTGCATTGAGGATGCCTAGTGCTTAGTTATTAGTGAATGAATACATGGACATCAAGTAGACAGGTTTCATTTCTTAGAGGATTACTGGGGCACCCACCTCCTAGCTCTGCTGCTTTTGTAGGCCCTCATCCCATTGGACCATTTGCTAACCCATGGGTTTTTCTAGTTTGTTTTTCATCTTTCCATCAATTGTCTTGGAATAAAATAAAAAAACAAGCTAATGTTTCTCTTCTTTTTTCCATTTGAGTTTTATTACTATCAGCTACTAACAATGAAACAGTTCACTGGTATGCCTTACTTCACGCCCAGCCCTTCTCCTACAGCATTCTTTTCTATTGCTAAGTCTCCTCTCTCCACTAAGATAGTTCGCCAAATTGAATATTACTTTCGGTAAATTTTATTATTTGACAATTAATGAATCTTCATTCTTTTTCAATTTGTTTTTTGCATTGATGATAATTTAGTGAGGGGTGTGTACTGGCCCCGCTTGGGGCGACTACTTGTGGTCTAAGCAGATAACTTCCCTAAGATAAGATCAGAAGTCTCACTTTACAAACAACTTCTGTGGAGACTCTGTTTGTAAAAACTGACATAACGTGAGGTTTAAGTCAATTTTGAATCCTATAAAAGTGGACATTGTAGGTCAAAGGTATGCATATTAGATCTTAACTCACTTAGTTTCGATAATCGAATACTAACTTGAACGTCGGAGTGTCTTCGTAGGTACATACCACTGTCGTGGCTTGGACAGATACATGACCGATATAGACGAAAATTTGATGAGTATCGACAAGTGCTAATATAACGGGGAAGACTGAGACTGAGAACATCGTAGCAGAACAAACTTGAACTGTTCAGATTGTGTGGAAGAAGACTCTCAAGGTCTCCAAACTTTGTGTAAGAACATGATGAGTTTTTAAGGTCTAAAATGGATGACCCGGTTTGGGTTTCTGTTACTTTAATAGCAGATTTCCATAGAATATGTATTTGTGCTCAGTTAAAAAATACTTCTTGCATCTTTTATGTGATCCTTTTATATAGGTGTTATTATTGGTTGTAATAATTTAGTAAATCACAAAGTCTTTGACTTGCGGTAGTAAATATATAGAAGTTTTTTTTTTTTCTTGTTTTCTTAAGAATTTTGAGGTAGTAAATATAAAGAGTTTGGTGGCTGAAATAAAAAACCGGTACGGTTATTCTGTCTCCTATAAAAAAGCTTGGATTGCAAAACAAAAGACACTTGCGATGGAATTTGGTGATTGGGAGGACTCATATAACCATCTTCGCAGATGATTACAAGTTGTCCAAGAAGTTGTTTCGGGGACAATTGTACAATGTACAGGACGTCTAAACATTGTTGATGATGTTGAAGACCACTCTACTTACATCTTTGAGCGCATCTTTTGGTCTTTTGAAGCTTGCATTGAAGGCTTCAAGTACTGCAAGCCTATTGTGCAAGTGGATGGAACATTTTTGACTGGCAAATATCACGGAAAATTATTAACTGCCATTAGTCAAGATGGAAACTGAAACATTTTTCCTCTAGCTTTCGCCATTGTTGAAGGGGAGACAAAGGAAGCACTGATCTGGTTTTTCCAATTACTGCGCGAGCACGTCACACCTCAAGACAATCTTTGCCTCAGAACTGACAGAGGAAG
>Ga0099825_1008583_pt1 | contig 12023 bp, 17 predicted proteins | sample SiratroredBW_FD_76838 | JGI IMG/M metagenome (GOLD analysis project Ga0099825, IMG submission 76838) | Root nodule microbial communities of legume samples collected from California, USA - Siratro red BW | ecosystem: Host-associated > Plants > Roots > Nodule | place: USA: California | collected...
ATTATTATTATTATATTTAATTATATTTATTTTATTATAATATAAATATATATTAATAAATTAATTATATAAAAGATTTAATAGAAATTGTTCTTTCTTTTCAAATCGTTGCTATATTGCGAAGAAAGTTTGTCATGAAACTTTTTCATCGATTCTCAATTTTAATTAATATTTTATTCATTAAAATTCGTGAAATCATTACATTTTCTTGGTCCGTGCTATGAATCAAATGGAGTGTAGATGTTTAAATTAATCGAAATGCTGACTCTCATTCTTAAGATCAAGAACTGAGCAACAGTATTTCGAAATGGAACTTTTCAATATCATGAGTATTGTTACATACTGTCATTACAGGGTCAAGATACTCTATATAACCACTCGAGATCTTTGTAGTTTTCGGTCGGTCGTAGGATTTCAATGGTCTCTTTATACTTCGAATTGATTGCTCCTTCTCGGTTGTATCTCCACAATCCTGGGAGGGGCTCCTGTAGGCACTCCGACAGTCAAGTTAGTAAACGGTCCGAGATGTAAATGAGGTTTTGAATTAGAGGAATCTTACCTTTTGCCTTTGGCATGTAGCGATATTTATAGAGTCTCACCTGGGCCTCTCCTTCGTGGGCCTAAAGCCCAATTGCCAATCCAGTTTTGTTGCCTTAATCACGATTAAACAGTTGTAAGCTTTACTTATTCAATAATGGCTTATGAGTCGTTGGAATATTAATTGGTCGTGGGACCAAATGTGTAGCAAAAGGCTTGAAGTCGCTTTTGGTTGTTAACAGATGAGATGAAGCTAGTCGACCGTCTCGGTTGACATGGGATTTCTATGTCGGTTAGGTATGAGGTAGTACATTATGCCCCCCAAGTCCACTAGGAAACATGAGGGAGACGAAGTGGACTTACCGGTCGTTTGTGTCGAGATCTTTGTTTAGATGTAATGGTGGGGTGCATGTCGGTTGAGGACATATGGCTGGGGAAAGCAATGTGTCACTCTTTAGGAGGGAAAACAAAGTTTTGAGAATGCACCTCATTTCCCGTGCTGACATGAAAGGTCGTGGCCTTGGATCGTTGATTTTGGTTGCATCCAATGGTTGAGGTGAGGCCACGACTCTCCTCCACTTGCTTATAAATAGATGAGGGCGTGGGCCATTTTAGGTGTCATTATCAGCTATCGTAGTTGCCAGTCTGTTCATATCTCGTTTCTAGCTCGTTCCCTTCTTCTTTCGAGGTAAACAAAAATGTCATGCTTTCCTTCTGATACTTTCTCGACTATGGGGTCTTCAGGTGGATCGATCTCTCTAACCAAGTAGGTCATCTTACTAGAACAAGAGGTCAGTGCCATTGGTGGTTCTGTAAATTCTGAGTTGTCTTCTAGGTGGAATATGGTGTCTGCTAGTGTAGAAAACCACAATAAAGTCGAAGAATCATTGTTTATAGAAAATAATGACGGTGAGGTTGTTGGCGAAGTCGCCCCTCCCAACGACGATTGGCTTAATCCTGAAGTCAGAAGTTGGTTTCCCTGTTTAGGACATCATCTTCTCTGAGGCGACTTGTAGACATTGTAGATATCTTAGAAATATCAGTACCAAATCATGCGTTTTCCCTTCGTCGTTGCTCCTCTACCGACCGGGTACACCACGGTCGTGGGTCACCAAACTTAGATTTTTTCTTTATGTACTCATGAGTAATACGCCATGAATGTGTTTTTCTTTCGTTAGACGAGTTTACCATGGCGATGCTTGAGGCTTTGAATGCTGCAACTCTATCCAAGTAGTTAGGCCTATCTGCGGTCTTTCCAGTTACTATGTTTGGCCTTAGGGTTGGAAGCCACTCTTGCACTTTTTCTTCGACATAATTTTACTCGTCCAGGGAAAAAGGTAGGGAGACTATCTTTGGTGAGTCAGTCTAAGAACCGCTTGTTCGATCCTTACATGTCGTCTTACAAAGAGTTCAAAGAGGGTTTCTTTAAAGTTCTATTTGAGGGTGAAGGTTGGTTGTACGTTTTCGCAAATGGTAGTCCGAAATTCCCTTTATATTGGACTAGGGAGCCTACTTGGTATGGGGTCTGGCCGGGTTGGAGATGATGAACAATGATTTGGAGGGCTTGGCAATTCTTGACCAGCTTCCTCGTCGGATGTCCACTCGAAGAATCCTCGGCACATTATCGTCGTGAACTTGGGATGTTGATATTCTTGGTATGTTTTCCGATTTTGTAGGTTTACCTCCCTTTTTGATTTATTAACATTTGATTGCTTTTCCCAGAGGTTATTGTCAACATGGAACCGCTCGGGAACAACAAGGTCTTCAAAGACATGTTGAAGAAATGACAGGCTGACACGACTGACAAGGGGAAGGTTGTCACAGACAAGGGTAAAATTGTTGCCACTCCTATGTAACCAGAGATAGTACAACCCGTTACCATTGTGATCCCTTCTAACCAGCGACCACTATTGGGATCAACTTCTAGCCACAAAAAATCCAAGAAACATAAGTCCTCGAAGCGGAATTCCGACCATTCCTCGTCTTGTCGTTCTCCCAAGTGACTTCTTTTGTCAATGAATTCAGTGGATTGCTCGACAGCGATGAATTTTTTGAACAACCACATCATGATATCGAATCAAGTCATGCTTGATTGAGCGACTCCAAGAAGGAGCCCTACACTTTGTCATCCCTGAGGAGTTGAATAACGCTTTCTTGGAACTATGTTCCCGTGCCCTTCTTGTCAACCGGAGCATGGGTGTCGAACTAATGAAGAAGAGCTCCGAAGACGTGGAAGTGTCAATAGTTAAGTTAGTGAATCTATAGTGCCTTAAATGCCAACGTGACCCTAACCAGTCACAACAAAAGCTTAGCGTCCAAGAACTTTATGCTCTTGGAACAATCTGACAAGGCTACCGAGTGCTATGGAGCATAAAGTTATCGAGATATCGGTTGACCTGCACTCAGCGAATAGAAGATGTGTTGAACTTGAGAAAGAACTCAGTGAATGTCAAGATTATGTTATCCAACAACATGATCTTGGCTTTTTGAAAGCTCTTGACCAGGTCGCGTATTTTTTCCAGATCCCGCTCGACAAAGGGAAGTTTGATGCTTGGAAGGTTGTTTATAAGGGCGAGTTGATGGCGATTGAGGACATTTTGGATAATGCAGATGATAAAGTTGTGGGCGGCAAAAGGGTAGAGAAGACTCCTCACATCGACGTCGTCAACATCACATTGGACTGACAATGATGTACTCAGAGAGTGACTTTTCCCCTTTTTTTGTATAGGGGCCTTGATGATTGTCGTTGTGGTCTACTTTTTTTTTGTATCTCGACGATATTATACGCCTTTAATATTTTGTGAACATGGAACCGTGTAGATTTTGACGCTTTTAACGTTATTTTGACTGTGATTATCCCTTTCGTTTTACTTTGCTCGTGGTGTATGCGGTTATTTGCTTTGCTCATTAGTTGCTTGGATTATAATGTTTATTTTTTCATGCAGTTGTATTCACTTGATTTTTAGCGTAACCTGTGACGTACCGGCATTTCGAGGCTTATTTTTATGTTGCATGGATATCGTAATAATGACGTTCGTGCTTATTTGTCTTTGCCAACGGGTGTTTTTGTAACACCGTTTAATTGCATCTCTGTTGAATGGGTACACTAAATGCTTTGGTCATTGTTGGGAGGGATTCATGTTCTCATGCAAGCATCCTGCCTAAGTCAATAGTCGGTAATAATAATGAACAACAGGGATTCACACGGATGCAAAATTTTCCTTAACCAAATTTCATTAATCGTGTTTTGGCCTCGTTAAAACCTCCATAGTTAAAATCCTCCTTAGGGAAGAAAACACCTTCGATAGGAAAGATGCACCGAATACATTTAAGAAATTAAATAAAGTAAAACTTCAGGTGTGTCGCATTCCATGTTATCGAAATAGCTTCACTGTCTAAGTGTTCTAAGCAGAAGGCACCGTTATGCAAGGCTTATCAGATTCGAAAGGGTCCTTCCCAGTTGGCAGTAAATTTTTTGTTCATCCGGTCTCTACATGCTTCTCCTCTCTTTCTCCATACCTAATCGTTTTCGTGGAAAGTCCTTGGTTTGACTTTGGCGTTATACTGTTTGGATAACCTTTGCTTGCACTCAGCTTCTTTGATTTTGGCCTTGTTTCTCAACTCATCGAGTAGATCTAGTTCCATCTTGAGACATTCTTCATTGAGTTTCCAATCCTGAAACTATCGTCTCAAATTCGGCTCGCCTACTTCGAATGGCAACATGGTGTCAGTTCCGTATGTAAGATTGTACGAGGTCTCGCTAGTTGTAGTGTGTGGTGTGCAGCTATATGCCCATAATGCCTATAGTAATCCTCCATCCACTTCCCCTTAACCACTCCCAACCTTCTCTTAAGCTGAGAATGGACAACCTTGTTGGCGGCCTCCGCTTGGCTATTGGTCTGGGGGTGTTCCACGAAGCTGGTGGCATGGCGGATTCCCTATTCCTTGAGGAATTCTTTGACCTTGCGGTCGGTGAACTGCCGATTGTTATTGGTAATTATGGTATGCGAAATGCCAAACCTGCATACAATGCTCTTCCAGATGAAGTTTTGGACTTGTTTGGCTGAAATCTTAGCTAGCGGCTCTGCTTCTATCCACTTCTAACCATGGGACACCGTATGAAAGCATTTCATAAACGAGACGCTCGGAGTGGGTAAAGATACTTAAATCACCATATCATTGCGTCCTTTAGTTTTTCCCGTTGCCAACTTAGATAGCTTATCAACTCGCAACTTGTTCTCTCTAGGGATGTGTTCTAATTTTACTTCCTTGAACGTCGATTGCATGTCAGTTACTTTATGGTAGTATTTTAAAAGCAAGGGGTCCTTTACTTGGAACTGTCCGTTCACCTGTTCCACGGTCAATTGGGAATCGCTTAAGCAGCGGAGTCGGGTTACTCCCAAGTTGTTGGCTAGGGTGAGGCCAACTATCAGAGCTTCATACTTGGCCTGGTTGTTTGGTGTTTGGAAATTGAATCTAAGCGATTCTTGACCTTCACTCCTTGCGGTCCCTCTAGGATGATCTTTGCTTCGCAACCTTTGACACCGGAGGCACATCAACAAAGATGGTCCAAAGGTCATTTTCAAGGGTACTTGTTATAGCTCGCAAATGAAGTCGGCCAAACATTGGGCCTTAATGGGTCCTCTTAGTTTGAATCGCAATTTGTACTCCGACAATTCCATGGACCATGCAATCATTAAGCTGGCCAGATCAGGCTTCCGTAAAACTCTCCTGATAGGGCAATTGATCTTCACGATTACGGAATGACTCTGGAAATAAGGGTGCAACCTTCTTGCTGCTTACAACAGTGCAAGCGCAACCTTTTTGATCGTCTGATATCACGTTTCGGCTCCTTTTAATGCCTAGTTAGTAAAGTAGACCGGTTCCTAGCTGTCCTACTGGATCACAACTACGCTGATCGCTTCATTTGAGATAGATAAATAGAGCAAGAGTGTGCATCCCAGTTTTGGTTTCTATATCACCGTGGCAGAGGACACAACGACTTTGATATTGGTAAATGCTTTCTCGCACTTGGCGTCCCATTTGAACCTATCGACCTTCCTTAGAAGCTTCAAGATCGGTCTGATTTTTTTGCTAACACTGGCAAAAAACGTGGGAGTGCGATCAGTCGTCCCACCAGCCGTTGGACTTCTTTCAGATATTGAGGACTTATCATGGTTAATATCGTTGTGCACTTATCCGGATCCCGTGATTGGTGAGAATAAAACCCAAAAATTTTCTCCTCCGACCTCGAAAACACATTTGGACAGGTTCCATCGCATATTGTATCGTCTTAGCTTACGAAAGTCTCTGGTAGGTCTTCTAAATGCTTGTCGATAGTGTCCGACTTGATGATCATGTCGTCAAGATATACTTCCACGTTCCTCCCAATTTGGTCACGAAAAATTCTATCCATCAATCGCTGGTAAGTGGCCCCAACATTCTTCAGGCCTAACAACATGAATTGGTAATAGTAATTTATTGTCTCAGTGATGAAAACGGTATTCTAAACGTCCGAATGGTACATTGGAATTCAATTATATCCTGAGAAGGCATCCAAAAAGCTTAGGTAAATGTTGTCGGATGTTCCATCAACCAGACGATCTATGTTAGGGACAGGCATGCGTCCTTTGGACATGCTTTGTTGAGATCTATGTAGTCGGTACACATTCTCCACTGACCGTTATTCTTTTTTACTAGGACCACATTTGCTAGCCATGTAGCTAGGAAGTATGCAGGTTGTCTCAGCTCAACAAATTGAAAGAGAGGTACATGAGGGTGAAAAATGTTTCATACTTTTTGCTTGTTCTGTGGATGATGTTAAGAGTAAGAAAATATGGTCGTAGTTCAGGAGTTTATGGATGTGTTCCCTAATGAGATTCCAGGACTTCCACCTAAAAGAGAAATAGAGTTTGCAATAGACCAAATACCTAGGGTAGGACCTGTCATAATTACTTGATACCGAATGGCACCAGCCAAATTAGCTGAGTTGAAGAAGCAACTTGAAGATTTATTGGAGAATCAATTCATTCGACCTATTGTTTCACCATGGGAGCTCCAATAATGTTAGTAAAGAAGAAAGATGGTTCATCTCGTCTATGCATAAATTATAGACAATTGAACAAGCTTATCATCAAGAATAAGTATCCTCTTCTAAGAATAGATGACCTATTGGACCAACTACATGGGGTAGTTATCTTTTTAAAGACAAACTTGCGCTCAAGGTATCATCAGATCTTAGTTAAGGCTGAAGATGTTCAAAAGAAAACTTTCAAATCAAGATATGGCCATTATGAATTCTTGGTTATGTCTTTTGGAGTGACCAATGCTTCAGTTGTATTCATGGATTATATGAATCAAATCTTCAGGCATTTTCTTGATAAGTTTATGGTGGTATTCATAGATGATATCCTTATCTATTCTCATTCAATAGAAGAACATACAGAGCATCTCAAAACTATTTTGAACATTTTGAAAGAAAAGCAATTGTATGCCAAACTTTCAAAATGTGAATTCTGGATGTCTGAAATACATTTTTTAGGACATGTTATCTGTGCTCAAGGAATCTCAGTAGATCCTTCTAAAGTGGAGGTTGTACTCAATGGGAATGTCCTAAAACTGTTACAAAAATTAGAAGTTTTGTGGGACTAGCAGGATATCACAGGAGGTTTACAGAAGGCTTTTCTAAGATAGTTTCTCCTTTGACTCAACTGACCAGAAATGATCACTCTTTTACATGGATGGAGCAATGTGAGAGGAGTTTGAAGTTGAAGATGTTAACTAATGCCCTTGTTTTGACAATCCTTGATATAAATCAGCTTTCGATGTTTTCTGTGATACTTCCTATCAAGGATTGGGTTGTGTGTTGATGCAGAATAAGAAGTTTGTTGCTTATGCTTCTCAACAACTGAAGGTGCATGAAAGGAATTACCCAACTCACGACTTGGAACTAGCAACAGTTGTTTTTACCTTAAAAGTCTAGAGGCGTTATCTTTATAGAGCTAGTTTTAAAGTATTCAGTGATCATAAAAGCTTGAGATATTTATTTGATCAGAAAGAGCTTAACATACGGTAGAGGAGATAGATCGAGTTCTCAAAAAGACTATGATTTCCAACTTATGTATCATCCTGGGAAAGCAAATGTTGTTGTTGACGCTTTGATCCGTAAGAGAATACAAATGTCATCACTTATGATAGAAGAGCGTGAAGTAATTGAGGATTTCAGGAATTTAAATTTGGAGGTTTCTATATCTTCAAATTTCATTAGTTTTAATGCACTTGTTATAACTAATGAGTTTTTGACGAGGGTGAGGGAGAAGCAATTGGAGGATTTGAAATTGAAGAACATCTTTAGTCTTTTGGGCACAAATAAATCTAAAGATTTCTCTTTGGGAACAAATGATATTTTGAGGTTTTAAAGGAAAAATGTATACCAGAAGACCATGGGTTAAAACAAATAGTTTTATCTGAAGGTCACAAAAACAAGATCTCACGATGTAGTTGTAAAACAAGTTTACATCCAGGTATGACCAAGATGTATCAAGATCTCAAGAAGTCTTATTGGTGGCCTAGTATGAAAAATGATGTAGCCAAGTTTGTTGCTGCTTGTCTTACTTGTCAAAAATCCAAGGTTGAACATCAGCAACCTAGAGACATGCTAACTCAATTAGACATCCCAGTGTGGAAGTGAGATAGTATCTCTATGGATTTTGTGACCCACTTACCCCGTACTTTGAGGAGGCATGATTCTATATAGGTCATTGTAGAGAAGGTGACAAAGACTGCACACGTTTTATCTATTAATTTGAGAATATCTATGAAGAAGTTGGATAAGATTTATATTAGCGAGATAGTTAGATTGCATGGTGTCCCCTCCAGTATAGTTGTAAAACAAGTTTAGGCCAAGTTCAAGAGGGGAGTGAATTGAAATTTCAAAACTTCAATTGAGTGTGATCAGTGTGATTAGTCTTGATAGTCTAAGTTGTACAATTGAGTGTGATTAGTGGAATTTTTCTTGCTTATTTTTAAGAAAGAAAGACTAAATGTAGCTATTGAGGAAGGTGAACCAATATAAATCTTGTGTGTTTGAACTATCTCTCTAATCTTGATTCGCGTATTGATATTCTGTATAAATTTAAATTTGTGTTTTGTGTAAAAATATAAATAAATTGTTCTTGAAATAAATCGATTTATATTCTAATATTCAACTGCTCAATACTATGCATTAATTATGGGTATTGCCAGTTTTGTATTCATTAAACTGTTAATTAGATCTATCTGATTTTTTTTTGTTCTTGAACTATATAAATTGTATTTTACAAAAACTAATTTCAGTTGATTGTTTTTGTTTCAGTATAAATTTGAGAAAATTATTGTCACTGGTTTGCATATTGGTCTGATTGATTGATGTGTGTAATTAGTTGAAAATCATTATCAAAATTTCTTTGTGTTATTCAAATTGATTAATTTGAAATTCAACTGACTGAAATTTTCTTGAATGCACTACTATGAAAAATTTAAATCAATTATTTTTTAGTTGAAATTGATTGTTTTCTATAATGTACTTGCAAATCACTGGTACCCATGTAGACATATCATGGTCAATAAGAACTTCCCTCTCAGCTTTTGAACAAATAGCTTAGTTTAGTCTATGTGATTTCGACTATCATTCAATTAAAGGGAATTTTGTTATGACATAGGTATTTTTACTTAATACACAACTTAGACAATGGTTCACATATCATCCCAGATTTCTTATCGTTTTTAACAACCACTTTCATATAACATAATTCACTTAAACAAAATCATAAATTAATTAAATATACAAATTAATATTTTATTTACTTTTATATTTAATATTCATATTCAATTTGTTAAAGAGACAAAAAGGAAAAGTGAATATCTTGAGCAAAAATTTATTCATTTGAGCAAAAATAAGGCTGAGAGTAAAGATTGAGTTTTTTGTTTGAATAAAAAATTCTTTGTTTGAAAGAAAATAAGGCCAAGAGCAAATATTGAGTTCCAGATTTATTGTTGCTCGAGAGAAAAATTCTTCACTTGAGAAAAAAATAAGGCTAAAAGCAAATGTTGAACTTTTGCTCTATTTTTGATTGAATGAAAATCCTTCCCTCAACAAAAATATCTCAAAAATTAACTTTATGCAACATAATCAAATTTTTTTTCCAACCTTTTTACCTAAAACCAGCTTAATAAATACAACTTTCAAACAAATTCAAAAACAACCATGATTTGTTCAAATATGATCCTTTTCTCATTTGAGTTCAACCTTGATCAGTCAAACTCAATATATAATTTTCGTTCACATCAAACTCATAAACTAATATATGAAAGACTATAGAAAACTAACTTTACTCATATTCAACACCCAGTTTAAAAAACTTTATACTTTAATATACATAATTTAATATTATGTCAACATCTTAACAAAAGTAGCAAATTTAAAGCATTGTAAAACAATCCTCTATCAATCAAAAACTCAAATAACATTTTCTCTCAATTTCAAACACTCAAATTATATCTAAACAAAACATAATCCCTGCAAAGAAATCAAGATGACCAAGTTGGTTTCACATCTATATAATATATCCTAAGACATGATAGAAAACATAAATAACTTTCCTTATTTTACAATAAAAAAAAAGCTCCAACTCAAGCAATAGAATCACTCAAAATCTAGAAACATGGAACAAAGTATCCAAATATAAAACAAAAGTAGTGTAAGCATAACTAAGTTCAGAGAATAACTTTTATTGACTAACCCCATCAAAATTTATGACAAATTCAAAAAGAAAAGAAAAAAATAAAAAATCTTTAGAATAAATAAACACTCACTTTACTAAAAATTGATTGGTTCAGTCCAACTATTATAATATGTGTTAAAGGAAGAGAAGTTAGAGACTAATCCTATATATAGAGAGAGAAGAGAAATATTTTTGAAGTGGGGAAATAGATAGAAAAGTAACCGGTGTTACAATTTATTATAAATTAATAATCTTAAATATTATAATGAAAACGGTAAACAAAATTAATCGAAGCAATTATATCAATTCATATTATTAATTATTAGTATATATATATATATAAACATAAAATGTGTACAAATATGTAAAGGAATACAATATTTGATAACTTTTTTTGGTATTATTTTATAATTTAATTAAAGATTAATTATTTAATTTAATAAAATAAGTAAAATAAAAGTCTTGCATGCACTCTGGCGCTCAAGTCAATAAAAGTCCTCGTAATGCAAGGTGAATAGGATTAGAGTACCATGCATCTTGGATTCACTTCTCTATTTTTAGGGATCTAGATGGGCCTTGATTGGCTTGGGCTGAAGGCCCAAACTGCCATAGGCGTTATTTTGTACTTCACTGGAGTTGTCTAAGTTGATGGTCGCCATGTGTCTGTCTTGTCAATGCTTATGTGGCTAAGAAGGAGTAGGGGCTTTGACCAATATGCCCCCAGTTTCAATTGGTTAGTAGTCAGTCGACATTGAGATGACATGGCCATGGCTGAGAACCTTTGGTCAACATATATTAGTAAGCAATTATATATTTGATGGGTTAGCGGTTCTATAGTATAATTTCATTTATTAATCTTGTTATTAAAATTAATAGGATCGTTGCCACAATGTTCATAGTTATTCTCATCCTCAGAAATGTATTTACAAATTTCAGGGTTCTCCAAAGTGAAGATGATCAAGTTGACTTCCTTATATGCAATGACACGACCACCAATATTACCACCAAAGATAAGAAAATAAGATGTGGAAAGGTAAATCCCAACGAAAAAGAAAGGTGTTGGGTGGTGGTGGCGGCAGTGCATGGGAATAGATTCATCTGATGTTCCCTGAAAAATTTAGAATCTGAGTAGTTTGTGGGGAAGAGGAACAACACGGGAAGCTTATTACTTTTTTGAATGCTATTAGGTGAAATAAAAGTACTCCGAATAGGAGGATATGGGACGGTGGTCTAAAAGAATAAATAGTGGGGTCTGGCTATAGGGTCTTGAACAAAAATGTTAGCTCCTCAAGTAAAAAGTGGTGTAGGGAATTATAAAGTCTTAAATTTGCAGGTTTAGCTCAACTGTGTGTATAGAGGTCTATTTAGAAAAGCTACCAATTAGGCTTAATTTGGAAAAGAGAGGGGTTCGCTACAAGAAAAAGGTTGTTTAGAGACCAATTTTTAGCTACCAAATGAAATGGTTGCTAATTGTGACCAAAATAGTCACCAAATTAGATTTTAGTTGCTAAATAACTACAAAATAGAAGTAATGATTGAATTTAGTGACCAATTAAGTCAAATAATTGGTATCTAGCATTAGATACCAAAGTTTTAGTGACTTATGTCATTAGATTCTAAATTGGTATCTAATTAAGTTAGAGACTAATTTAGAATCTAATGGTATAGGTCACTAAAACCTTGGTAGCTAATGTTAGATACCAATTATTTGACTTAATTGGTCAC
>Ga0099825_1008584_pt1 | contig 12021 bp, 3 predicted proteins | sample SiratroredBW_FD_76838 | JGI IMG/M metagenome (GOLD analysis project Ga0099825, IMG submission 76838) | Root nodule microbial communities of legume samples collected from California, USA - Siratro red BW | ecosystem: Host-associated > Plants > Roots > Nodule | place: USA: California | collected...
AAAAAAAAAAATAAAAAAATATATATATATATATATATATATATATATATATATATATATATATATATATATATATATATATATATATATATATATATATATATATATATATGTTTTTATTTTACTGCAAAGATTGTAGAGATGTCTTCTATCTCCACTCTTTTTGTACTTCCAAGTTTTAATACACGTGTTAATAGTTGGAGGTATTATTGGTTTACTTTGTGGTTGTAACAGTTTAAGAGAGAACTTGGATTTTGATTAAGGTAAGGAAAGCTCTTAAAGAGCCGTTGTGATTAAGGTAAGGAAAACTTATCTACAGTTTTGTCTGACTTGGGTGTAATTGGCGGTTAGGATTTGATAGGTTTATGGTGTGTGAAATGCATATGTGAAATTCTTTGTAAGTCTGAAGTTGAGATTTAATTTTTCTGATTGATTTCTGTTCTTGTATGTATGATGTGGTTATGTGAAAATTGATGGTATGCTGATTTGTTGAATAGATATTCTGTGCCAGGGTAGATCATTCATCGTGTATGTGGGTTGAATTTCGCCCAATTTAGCCATTTGAGGCATGCATGGTAGCTCTGAGATGGTGGATATTGTTGGTTTTTTCTGCATTTTTTGTCTATTCTAGGCAATTTCGCCCAGGCGAGTTCACTTTGGAATTCTGAGAGGTGCTCTCGGGTTCAATTTCGCCTAGGCGAAAAGGTAGTCACTCCCTGGAACAAGTGTACTCTCTAGACTGTTTTCGCCAAAGCGAGAAATCCTTCGCCTAGCCAAAAATGGCCCTAGATCAGGAGTACTCTTTGGACTATTTTCGTTCAAGCGAGAAAGTTTTCTCTCGGGCGAGGGGAGATTTTCACTCTGACGAATTTTCGCTCAAGCGAAAATGAAAAAAAGAAAAAAAACTTCTTTTGGACTTTCGGTTTTGTTGGTTTGATTCTTTTGCAATCCAATGTATATAGATTTATTAAAATAGATTAATTAGAAAATTCAAATCTAATAGTATTGATGATTTAGCGATTTCTGTCATTTTTTAGATTGAGATTGAAAAGTAAATGAATACATGAGTATAGATATGTTATGATATGATATTGATAGAGTATTGATGAAGTTGGTCAAAGCCTAGACATAGTGTGTTTAGAAAAGAAAACACTCGTGTTTGGGTTAATTAGGAAGTGCATTGTCCAAGAATATGATGAATAACGATTAATATCATGACTCTACTACTAATAGGAATCAAATACATGATCATTACTAGGTCTAAACTGGGTAGCTGCAGCTTGAAACATAGTTGGTCAGAAAAGTCTCAGGGGGACTAACCCTGTCATACATGATTGATGATTCATTTGTTTTGAGGTTGTGTGAGTTCACAGCTTAGATATGTATGACAAGTGCATATATCGAGATCTATTTAATATACGAGTCTTTCAGAAATAGAGTAAAGTCAATAGTGTGTCATCCGTAGTGTGTCAGTATCTTATAATTGAAATAATTACATTTAATTGACTAAGATGACTGGTCCTGAGGCGTTTATGTTGTGTTTAATCTTTATACATTATTCTAAATGATTTTAAATTACTTAAAATTGAAAATTGGTTAGTTTACCCTTTATCTGATTGTGCTTGTGTTTTGATATCTAAATGTGATGATCATGTTTCGATACGGGAGTAGATGGTGCTACAACAGATGGATTTTTGGAAGACTACTTAAGCTAAGTAATGTTGACAGGAATATGTTTTATTTTAAAAACTTGTATATGATTTTATAAACATGTTTTAAAATTGCAGTTTAACATAATTATATATTTTGATGCCTATTAACTATGAATTATTGTAAGATATACATGATTATGTTATTTTACTTGTTTAAATAAAAGTTATATTTTGTGGGGTGTTACATATATAATATAATATGAAATACATTAATATATTCTAAATTTTATATTTTTTTGAAAAATATATCTAGATCTAGAAATATATTTCGAAATGTGTAATTTAAAATGCATTGCATTCTGGATTATATAGTTCAGAATATATTTTTCAGATCTAAAATACATAATAAATTGTCCGTACCAAAATGTATTTTATTAGAGAGTTTCATCATTTCACCACTTCCATTGGGTGAAGGTTAAAACATAAGGGTAAAGAATGCAAGAGTCCTCCTTAGCCACTCAAACAATTGCTACCAAGCAACATCATTGCTATACAGCCGTTGAGGCAATTACTTCCTGCATTTCACATCTTCTTAACATACATCCTTAAAAATTTGATGAAACAAATAAATTATCTTGTCTGCTCCTTTTCTCACGGTGTTATATTATTATTGTTATTATTATTTTTATTGTCATTACTGTTAAAAAAAAATGTTACAGTTTGAAAATGAGTTTCTAAAAACTCTACTCAATATGTTCTGAAAAGGTGTTTTCAATGAGTTTTAAAAAGCTTATTTTAAAAGTTTTATTCTAAAAACACATTGCAAAAGATATATATTTTAAAAGATTTATTCTGAAAATTCTGTATTAGAAAACTTGTTTCGAGATGTATTTTATATATTTTAAAAATTTTATTATGAATATCAAAAAGTGTGTTTCAACTAAATTTCCAAATCAAGTAATGTGAAAATCAATTAGAAAAATTGTGAGGTGTAGATTAAAATTAAGGGACTGCAGGAAACAATTGTCTATCAAAGCCTTTCCTCCTGTCACAAGTTCAAAAAGTCTTTGTTCAGATGTACGCACTCAGTATATATGCAAAAGGATCTTCCAAGATGTGAGAAACAATATATTTGAAAGATTTCATAATAAAATAAATTGATTTACGAAAAAGTATACATAATTGATTAATTGATTATGCTTTATAAAATCATAATTGAATATATTTAAAATTATGTTAAATTACTTTTATTATTTATGTGTATATAAGTATTATTTATTATCTTTTATAGCAAAAAAGATAATTAAAATAATTTAATATTTTATTAATTCATGTTTTTGTGTCATAAAAAATAATTAAAATATAAAAATTAAAATAAAAAACTAAAACTGGTTAATTTAATATTTTATTAATATATATTATTATTATAGTATAATAAAATAAATAATTAAAAAAATAATTTATATTTGTATATTCATAAAGTAATTTATTTTAATATATTTATATTTTGATATATAATTTTTTTTATATTTATAAAGAGATAAAAACTCATTCACATTAAACAAACTAGAGACTAAAAATTTGAGGTAAAAAGAAAAAATATTTAAAATCGAAATTTTGATTCATTTAAACTTTTGTCACCTTTTAAATGGTGTACTTGATCATATAAATAAAGAAAAATAAATAATTTCAAAAATCTTTAAAGAAGTCAATAGTTAATAAAGTTAAAAAAAAAAAGATATTTTAGAAAAATAATAACTGAATTTGCTATATATTATATATGAACTTTATAACTTTCAAATAATAAAATATTTATTTTATTTAATTTGTCCATTTTATAAATAAACGTATAAAATTATAAATTATATCTTTTATGAGATTATATATATCTTTTTAAAAATTAACATATCTGTGTATAAATAATACAGTGACCACAAACACCACACGCCAAGCCCATTGGCCACAAACACTACACTATGTCACACCAACTTGATCGCAGACGCGCTAAGCACATTGGCCACAAATACTACACTAGATCACACCAACTTGCTGTGTTTTGCATAATGAGAACTAAAACAAATTTTGACTAAATCTGCAATAAAAGAAACAGACTAAATGATTAATCCAATTGTAAAAGATAATATTTAAACCCGATATATTAATTAACTGACACATTTTTGGTTTCATCTAAATACATGGTATATGGATCACAGTATGAAGATAATATATTATATACTTATATATAATATAATATATTAAATTAATAAAAAATAGTGTAGTGAATTATATTGATTTTATAAATATATATAAAATGGTATTTTTTATTATTTATAATTTATTTTCTCATTATTCAAATATTTTTCTATTATTTACCTAATTTTCTATTTGAGTTGCTTCCTCTATTTCTATTTTATTATATATTATGTATGAACTTTGTAACTTTTAAATAATAAAATATTTACTTGTCCGTTTTATAAATGAACGTACAAAACTATAAAAGATAATAAATTATATAATTTTATGAGATTATATATATCATTTTAAAAATTAAACTATTTTGTCAAAAAGTATATAAACTAATTTATCAAGTGCCAAAATATATTTAGATATGGGTGTATACCAAATATTTCCTGTTTCTTAAGAAAATTCTCTCCTCTTCTCCCTCTACAACAGCAGCCACACACATCAAATATATTAGCCACAAACACCAAACTAGGATCACACCAACATTAACTACAAACATTAGACTAAGATCATACCAATTATGAACGCCCCAAGCGCCCCAAGCACATTGGTCACAAAGACCAAACTAGTATCAGACCAACCTGTAATCTTTTGCACAACCACAACTGATTTTGACTGAATCAAAACAGACCAAATAATTAAACCAGATCACATCGTCCCAAGCACATTGGTCACAAAGACCAAACTAGTATCAGACCAATCTGCAATGTTTTGCACAACCACAACTTATTTTGACAGAATCGAAACAGACCAAATAATTAAACTAGATCACACCAATTATGAACGCCCCAAACACACTGATTTTGACTGAATCAAAACAGACCAAATAATTAAACCAGATATCACCAATTATGATCGCTCCAAACACATTGGTCACAAAGACCAAACTAGTATCAGACCAACCTGCAATGTTCTGCACAACCACAATGATTTTGACTGAATCAAAACATACCAAATAATTAAACAGCATAAAGAGACTAAATAATTAAATCAGTTGTCAGAAATAATGTTTAAACCTCAATCCACTCATTGCCTGACACATTAATCTGAATACATATTCATGATTGGTATATGGTTACCAGTAGGAACATAATATATTATATACTGGTATGTAATATATTATATTATATAAAGAATAGTGTAATGAGTTATATTGATTTTATAAATATAAAATGGTATTTTTTTTTATTATTTATAATTTGTTTTCTCTTTATTCAATTTTCTCTTTATTATTTTATTAATATATTGTTATAGTATAATAGAATAAATAATTAAAATAAAAAATAAATAAATAAATTAGTTTATATTTTTGGAATTAGCACACACTTGGTACCTTGCATGGTTGCTTTGTACTCTTCTCTTCATTACTTAAATCAAGAAATCACGTACAATTAGGAACCTGCATCTCATCAATCACCACAAACTCTGCAATGCAGTTAGTATGTCATACTATGAGAGTCACTTCATTCCAATAATTGTTAATTTTTCATACTAACTTTGTTGGTAATCAAAATTTTGCCTACCTACTGTTTTTCTGATGTCCAAAGCTATTTAATTCTTTATTACAGTGTAACAGAAAATGTTAGATGCATTTTCTAAGCTTTTAAGGTGAGAATTGTGTAATACTTTAAGTTGTAAATTATACTTTTTATGAAAATTTTCATAGAAATTTAATTACGATACTCTGAATATAGTCTTCGTTTGAACTTTATTACCAATTAATTAAATATACATTAGTTGTTAAAAATAAGTAGAGTGGAGAAAAATAATTAACAACACATTCTTTTCTCTTTATTATTGGTTGAAATTTTTTCAAAATTATAAAAAAGTATGAGTCTCACATTTATATATTTCGATAAATTTCAATCAATAATAAAATTATCTGACTAATTAGTGCTCTTAGAATATTTATTAAAAAATAAAAAAAGTTAGAATACATAAATAAAAGCTTATTACACATTCAAATAAATAACTTCTTCTTCCCTTTATTTCCTTAATCATTATATGAATAATATGTGTTAAGAATCCTTTTAACCATATATGATGGAAAGTAGTAACTTTCATTTGGCCACTTAGCTTTTAAGAAAGCATTCATGTTTGTGTGTTATTATAAGTTAAAGTGCGCAAATTGGGAAAGAAAAAAGACAAGGAGATCGTAGTAGTTTGAATCTACTAAAAATAAAAGAAAGTTAACAAATGGAGACATACAATACTTTTTACCTAATAAGAGAAAGACATGGAATTTGTATTCATTATTATATAATTAATTATGTTTGTAGTATAATGGATTATACGATATTATGTTCTAATAATTGTGCAAATAGTTTTATTAATTTTGGAAAATAAACTGAAGTTTACTTGTTTGATGTTTTTACTTTTTTTATTATTTTAGATTCTTTTAATGGATATGGACATCCTGATTTTTGATATAGCGGTTTTTTTTTTTGAAAATTTGATTCTATCTTTTTAAGCATGAATTTAATTTATTTTTATATTCTTTTTTTTTTCTTTTTAATGTAATTCTTTATGTGATAATATATGATGGTTAAATTTGGAATATCAGTTGAAATGTCAACTTTTATAATAATATCATGTAAAAATTTAAATAGAAAAATAATGAATTATATGATACAAAGATAAAAGAATATGTTTAAAAATCAAAAATATAATTAATTAAGATTTTTTCAATAAATAATATTATTATTATTGCTACTATTAAGTGATATTTCCGTTATCTTTTTTATTTATTTAATTTTATTAAATAATATTTATTTTTATTCATTTATTGTTTTTCATTTCCTTTATTAAATACAGTAGTTATTAAAGTTAAAGAAAAGGATATTTTAGAAAAATAAGAACTGACTTTGCTATATTTTATGAACTTTATAACTTTTAAATGATAATATATTTACTTTATTTAAATTTTCCATTTTGTAAATCAGCGTACAAAATTTTAACAATAATAAATTATATTATATATATACCTTTACAAAAATTAAACTATTTTGTTATAAATATTATAATAAACTAGTTTATCTCTAGTAAAAATAAAAATTTAGACTGTCATTTCCTGTTTCTGAACGAATCTCACTTCTTACTTTATCCCATCATTTACTCATTTACAACACAAGGCCAGAGACAGTACAGTAGGATCAGATCAACTATGAATGTGCCAAGCACATTGGTCACAAACATTAGACTAAAATCACACCTATGAACACGTCAAGCACAATGGTCACAAACTAAACTAATATTACATCCACCTTCAATGTTCTGCTCAACCATAACTAAAACTAATTTTGGCTTTGGGCTGAATATGCAGTAAAAGAAACAGACCAAATAATTAAACCAGTTCTGATAAATAATATTTAAACCCAATCCAATGATTGCCTGACACAGTTTTGGTTTCATCTAAATACATATTACATTATTGGTAAATGGACACGAGTAGGAATACTGATATATAATACAATATATTATTTTATATACAAAATAGTGTTAAGTTATATTGATTTTATAAATATAAAATGACATTTTTTTATTATTTATAATTTATTTTCTCTTTATTCAAATATTTTTTATTATTTACCTAATTTTTATATACAAAATAGTGTTAAGTTATATTGATTTTATAAATATAAAATGACATTTTTTTATTATTTATAATTTATTTTCTCTTTATTCAAATATTTTTTATTATTTACCTAATTTTCTTTTGAGTCGCTTCTTCTTTCTCTTATTTCTTCTTTTCTTGCTTAAACAAAACCATAACTAACTTGTATGATCAATTACTACTGTATTATTAACCTTATAAAAAAATCATTATTTTATTTTCACTGAGTCAGGAGACAGTGACATGGCAATAATTCACGTACAATTAGGAACCTGTAACTCACCTATCACCACAAAGTCTGCAAGGGAATTTGTATGTCATACTGTGAGAGACACTTCATTCTAATAATTATTAATTTTCCATACTAATTTAGTTCTTTATTATTTTCCATACTAATTTAGTTCTTTATTATATTGTAATAGAAAATGTTAGATGCATTTTCTAAGATGCTTTTCATTTTTTTAAGGTGAGAATTGTGTAATACTTTTACCTATAAATTATACCTTTTACAGATACTAAATTATAGTATCCTTTGAATCTTATTAACAATTAATTTTATAATTTTAACAATTAATATACTAGTTGTTAGAAATAAGTAAAGTCCAGAAAATTAGTTAACAACACATTTGTTCCTCTTTATTACTGGTTGAAAATTTTCAAAATTATAACAAAGTACTACTCTTTTATGTATTTTTATTAATTTCAATTAATAATAAAACCATCTGATTAATTAGTGCTACTAAATATTTATTAAGAAATAGAAAAAATAAAGTTAGAGTACATAAATACAAACTTATTATACATTGAAATAAATACAGTAACCTTCATTTGGTCACTTAGTCTTAAGAAAGCATTCATGATAGTGTGTTTGTTATAAGTTAAAGTGTGCAAATCCAAAAAGAAAAAATAGAAAAAGATCGTATTAATTTGAATCTACCAAAAATAAAAGAAAGCTTAACCATGGAGGAAAATGTAGACATAAAATACCTTTTACCAAATAAGAGAAAGACATGCAAATTGTATTGATTATTATATAATTAATTATGTTTGAAGTATAATTGATTGTACTATATCTGTTCTAATAATTGTGCAAATAGTTTTATTAATTTTGAAAAATAAACTGAAGTTTACTTTGTTTGATGTTTTTGTTTTTTTTTATTATTTTAGATTCTTTTAATGGACATCAACATCCCATTTTCATTTGGTATAGCGTTTTGTTGGTGAAAATTTGATTCTACTTTTTTAAGCATGAATTTAATTCATTTTGATTTTTTTTTCTTTTTTATGTAATTCTTTATGTGATAAGATAGGATGGTTAAACTTTGAGATATCAGTTGAGATGTCAACTTTTATAATAATATAATGTAAAAATTTAAATAAAAAATAATGAATTATATGATACAAATAAAAGAATGTGTTTAAAAATTAAGAATATAATTAGTTAATATTTTTTTAATAAATAATAATAATAATAATTGCTACTATTAAGTGATATTTCTGTTATTTTTTTTATTTATTTAATTTTATTAAGTAATATTTATTTTTTTATTCATTTCCTTTATTTCCATACTGCATAGGTACCAAGCAAATACTACATATGGAAATATTTGGTGGGAAATAAATGGAAATGAACCCAAACCTACTGGGATCGCTTAGGATTATGGATAAAATATTTTTCAGTTTTTGTAAAAAGAAAATCAAGTTTTTCAATTATTTAAATTTTTTAAAGTCTTATAATGTTTTCATCTTTAGCTTTTGTGTGAAGCCAAGTGGATTTGACACATACCAAGAAGAAGCGGGTGTTGTGTATAATAAATATATTCTATATAATCTGTTTAAAGATGGATCACAATAAACCAGGTTACACAAATGTAACAACTTTGTATACCTACTTATACCTTGAAATTGATACAGATCGTACAAAATTCTAAAGCTAAAATTTGTTATTGTCATTGCCTATATAAAAAGAAAAAAGAAATAATTTTGGTGGAATATAACTAAATAAAGTTGTTATTTTGTTATTTAAGTATCAAACAAATAAAAATATTTATTCTTATTTTAAAAATAGTGATTTCTTTGAATTATCAATAATTTTTTTAAATACTTTTTTTAAATAAACAAGAGATAAATTTTCTTCGAGACATATAATTCATCGAAATAAATTATTTCTTACATTCTGTGAATATTTTTTTGACGACGAATCATTTAAGTTTCAAAACTTCAAATATTTTATATGCTCTTTTTCAAATAAACTTAAATGTGAATGTTTGATTTTAGTTTCTTAAAAGAGAAGGTTTTCAGTTTTTAAAAGTTGAAGTTTTTGTTTTTGTCTTTATTATATAGGATGTGACAATGGCTAACTACTTAGTAATAGATAAAATAAATATCTCATATATAATCCTTACTATTATTTGTGATATATTATCAAACAGATACCTCCAAAGAAAAATATATCTTTAAAATAAATGCTATATTTCATCTCAAAACTAACCTTAAAAACTCAAATTAGTGTCCATTTTATGTAGTTGTTAATACAATTGTTTTCATATAAATTAATTTAAATAAGAAAATAGTATATCACATTAATAAATAATTAAGTTTAAAAAATTAACTCATTAATAATTTTTTTATTATCAACAGGGTAATGAAAATGACTCAATGATATAATTATTCAACACTCTAAATGATGGGATATGAAACTTATTTAAGTCAATAATTTATATATTATATATTTTAATTTTATTTTTATGTTATAATTGAAAAAAAAATGCATTCTCGATATATATTTGAATGTAATAAAATAATTTTAATTTCTATAACAATAATTTTATTCTTTTAGTTTTTAAATTATGGTTATTTGACCATTGTTCAATAAGTATATATTTATAGCATTAAGTTTCGTCTAAATTAAATGTAGTTTGAACAATTTTGATGTTAACCTAATTCGATCATAGTTATTGGACTTTTATACACTGATTGCATGACAGCCTACAATAATAAATTTTGACATTATCTCCAGACCTGCCCGCCAAATTAATGCTTATAGTGACATGACACTGTAAAATACAAAAACTGCAACTAAGAACAATTATAAGTCAATGTCTGAGTTAATTTTACTGTCAGTGTGATAAGGATTTTTGTTTATTTTGAATGAAATAGTAAATTTGACCTACATAAATGAAAATGTTTTCTAGGATAATTTAGTTTCCTTCTAATAAATTTACTCAGCTTAATTCAAACTTTAATATTAAGTATTAAGAGTTTCTACACATACTACTTTTAGATATATACTATTATAACTAAAACTTTGAATACTCTTTCATTTAATTCTCTTAATTTATATTGAGATATGCGTCTAGAAGTTAATGGAGCTGCATCATTTTCACGATTCATATTCGATAACATTTTTCAAATTCAACTTCATTACATATATAGTTTGAGGGCTAATCAAGATATAGAAGTATTAAATGTTTACATTTAATGAGTTACGTACGAATTTAGAACTTCATAATTTATTGGTTTATATTTGTCTAGTTGAAAACATATATAACTCAACACAAATCAATCCAACGAAATATAGATAAAATGTTATTATTAAAAAATGGATATTTGTGTGGTGAAAATAAAAAATTAATTTAAAACATATATAATTTAGTTAATAAGTATTTTAAGTTAAGCAACAATCTTTGTGAAATGGTTGGCATGGTAAATCGAAAAAAAAATTAAGAAAAAATGGGAAAAATATGAGAGTTGGTTTTATTAATGCAAAGGGGAAGGGTTGGTGAGGGGCTATTAGTTAAAACAGAGAGTTTGAAGTAACAATGAATGCAGTGGACAAGAGAAATGAGGTGTAGTTCTATTCTTCTAGCTAAGCTCAGTTTCTGTCTCATGTTTTCATTTCTCATTTAATTTGTGTTCAGGTGTCAACCTCTCTCTCTTTCTCAATTTCGTCAGCTTTCTCCAACTTCCATTTTTTTTTTTTTTGGTAAAACATTGTACAAATTAAGATTCCAATGAACTTTATGTAAATATTCGTTTGAACTTTATTTCATATTATATTTCTTTCTTTAATAAGAAAACATTATGTAAGCATTCTTAGAATATGATTTATAAAATACTAATATTTGACTCGTGAATGAAAGTCTACTTGTATATCAATATATTTTGAAGAAAAAACTTTAACTTATCTTAATTCACAATTATTTCGATGGTTCCTTTTTCCTACTTTTAATATCACAAGTCATAACTTTATTTCACTGTCCTATATATTTATCTTTTTCATCGAATTCAATTCATTAAAGAACAATTATATCATCATACAATTCTAAAGAATAATTCATCAACCGTATTTTTGACTTAAAACTATACTTTATTCAATTCAAATAATACATTACTCCATCTAAATAAAAACTCATTATATATATATATATATATATATATATATATATATATATATATATATATATATATGATTTATTACTTTCATATATATATATCAAAAAAATTTATAAA
>Ga0099825_1008585_pt1 | contig 12021 bp, 4 predicted proteins | sample SiratroredBW_FD_76838 | JGI IMG/M metagenome (GOLD analysis project Ga0099825, IMG submission 76838) | Root nodule microbial communities of legume samples collected from California, USA - Siratro red BW | ecosystem: Host-associated > Plants > Roots > Nodule | place: USA: California | collected...
TTTGTAAATCTAATCACTTCAATTCTTTTCACTCTTATAAGCTAAAAACATTATTTCGTTAGCTTACCCTTGTTTTTCTTGTTGTTTTGTGAACTGCGATGATTGTACTATGTACATGAGCAGATATAAATGCAGATGCAGGAGTATGTGGAAGAGTGTAGACTTTATTTTGCAAATTTGATTCTTTTTGTTGGATTCGCTGTATGGTAAACAATATACATTTTTGGGATGTTACATGTACTATTGATTTTCTTTTTATCTGTAAAAGCTGAAACGAATATAAAATTAACATAATTTTGTTATAAGATTTTATCTCATTAGAAATAATTTATGATGTAAATTTTAAAATAATTATTACAAAAATCAATAAAATACATCATAACTAATTCATTATTAGATTATTAATAAATTTTAATAAAACTAATATACAAAATTATTTATATACATGTTTAATTACAATTTTAATCTTCTTCCTTTGAATAGTGTGTAGTTTCGCTGCTTCAAGTTTTTATTAAGCCAGCTAATTAAGTCAAATTCCTAATCCACACATCTAATTGCTTAATCACTAGTTTCAAATTTTCACAAGTACTTTATAAGAAAAACAAGTAATGCAACACACAACAATATGTTTTACAACCTCTCGTAAAATCCTATAAGAAAAAAAAAAACCTTCTTGACAATTCTAATCAAGCACAATGGAAAGGTTTATGAAATAAGAACACCTATACGTTTCAGCTCCAACGAAAAAGAAAAGAAAGATTGGTGGTCTTCAATGTAAGTTAATTAATTTATGATCTTGATTGCATTATTCTTGTAGAAAAACTTCAAGAAAATGTATTTCAGAATGCAAAGTTCTCACTTAAAGTATTTTGAAAGGTTTCACCATTGTTAAGCTGAGTTAATAATTTTCTAAAATAGTAAAAATCATAGTCTGTGGATTGAGAGAGACTAATAGAAGAATATTTAAATTGTTATGGATCAAGATGATATTTATGATGGTTGATAGGTACATTAGTAAAATGAAAGCAAAGACAAATTGTTCTACTATTAGTGAATAATGATTATTAACAAAGTCGTATGGAAAAAAAAAACAATAAACAAGGCAAAAAGGGAGAGAATTCCCAAGATTATGTTTCACAATTAAGAATTCTCATGAAGAATATCTCTACATCCATGACCCATTAGATCTCTTAAGAAAGCTACTATAAAGGCACATTGGAGGTGTAATCAATTGAGTTGTGTAAGTGTAAAAGTATCATTTTTAAGTTATATAACCTTTTTATACTATTAAAAATATAGATATAATATAAAATTCATCTATTTATAGTAAGATATGTTTCACACATTATTGTTAAACATTATGTCTTAACTATATAAATAAGACTTAATTGGATGTTTGTTCAATCACTAATAGAATGATAAATAATAACTTAATTCAGTTATCATAATTTGTAGTCACTATAAGTAACTAAATTAGTATTTTTTTTAAATTCGGGTTGATTTATTGATCAAAATTTCAATAAAAAAACACCAAGTAAATCATTCAAGAGTGGTGAAAGCTTTCTTTATCATTATTTAGTTTGTTATATTGGAAAGTTTCAGTGTGTTGAAAATGAGAGTGTTAGTAAAATGGTGATTGAAATGAATGGTAGATTGAACTAGGGTTATAAGCTTATGTTCTGAAGTGAGTGTCAAGGAGATAGAACCTTGACGGTTAGACTTTGTGGTAAAAGGTTGATATTAGGTTATGAAATTTTTATTTGAGATTGTGTCACCCATTGAACTATACATTTGTTAGGTTACTTTGTTATCTATATTATAAAACCGTTTTGCTAACTTCTTTGATATTTTAATTGGATAATTTTATTTAAATAAAACAAATAGTTGAATAATTTTTTTATTTCAAAATAATTTTTCTTTTAAAAAAATAACGGATATATGAAATTTTATTTTCTAATTATTCATAAAAATAATAAAAAATTATAAAAATAATAAATTTATAAAAAAAACGTGCATACACATTGACGAAAGCATGTGTGTTTTCGCTAGTGTTAAATAATACAAATGATTTCTTTACTTGTCTTTAGGCTAGGTATTTTTTTTGTTCGATTTTTCATCATAGAGATACCCAAACTAAACATAAAATCAAATGCGGTTTAATTTTTTTCAGTTTTAATTTAATAAAATAGTCAAATGAAGTAAATGTTTGTAGTTTGATTCGAATTCATTTAAGTGGTTTTTATTATTATTAAATATTACAAAAAATTGAAAAATGTTTTCTAATGAAAAAATATCAAATAGAAAGACATGTTGTGAATTTTTTGTATCATTATTCTTATAATCTTTTAACTTTCTTTTATATTCATAAATAAATTACACTTAAAATTTTGTTATAATATTTTGATAAGAATATTACGAATAACAATTAAATCCTAAAGCAACATTTAAGATGCATATTCATAATTTTTTGTTAATACTTAATTAACTTTAAATATATAACATTATGCTTAAATATTTTAAACCTTTTGTTCAATTTTTAATTTTTATTCCGAATCCAGACCAAACAGTTTGGTTAACAAAAAAAAAAAATAGATAAAAATATTTTTAAAAAATCATTTTAATTTTTTTTTATGGTTTTGGTTCTGAACTTACTAAAATTTTGTTGGAAAATTCAAAATTTTTATTGAATAAGTAAAATCAACAAATTTGTATAAAACTTTAAGTTTCTTTCTAATGATCATTAAAATATTATCAAAATATTCTGTGTTTGAATTATTGAAATATAATATACTCTGGGCCTTATTATTCAAATAAAAAATTTTAAGAGAAAATTACTTCTTGAAATAATTTCATTCTCACTCGTATAGTAAGAAAAAGGGGCTAAAACATGATGCAGATGAATGACTTAGTTGGGTTTGGGTCTAGTGATGCATTAATCTCCTACTGTAAACTGTGACCAAACATTCATAAAATTCAACTACCTACATTCTCGGATCTTGAAATCTAGCCACTTATTGCGTATTTTAACGAGCTCTATAATTTTTTAGCCTTATATTGCGTCTCAAGTGTTTGATGAAAACCCTGAGAGAGAGCACTGTGCATTGGCAATGTATTATTCAAGGACTTTCCTAGTCATAGAATACCCACAAAACTTCCTCAAAAGAGAGGGACATGGTTGCTTTCTCTCATTGTATTTTGCCACCCTTGGGTTCAGTTTCTATGTGCAAGTGCATACATAATAGAACAAAGAATAAAGGGAAGAATCAGAGAGGTAGGTACATGTATGTAATCTGAACAAAGAATAAAGGGAAAACAAAAGAAACAGATGTGCATGCTTTCATCATTATTGTGAATGAGAAGAATATGAATCTGGATAAGTTGATGTTGAAATGGGAGGTGATGGGAAACATGTACACCTTGGATCATGAATTACCTTCATGTTACTGATATGAAGCTTGGAACACAAGGCACAGTACCGCCCTTGAAACCTTTGATGGACCAAGTTATTTTGCTTCTCATTGTAATCACAATCCTCTTCCTTGTCTGAGTTATTTTCCTTAGTCTCTTCCTCATCATCATCATCATTAATGGGTATCCAAGTCAAACCAAGCACTGGAAGAATAACGAGGAGAGCTTTATCGATTATATGGTTGCTCCATTTTTTCAGTCTCTCCAGAAACAATGATGGAGCCACCACCATTCCTGCTCCAACCCCAAAACCCACTCCAATTGATACAAAAGTCCCGTCAAATTTAGCACCAGAATCTGCATATACTTCAGATTTTGAACTGTCCCGATCAAAACATGTTTTCAAAGGACTTCCACATAAATCTGCATTACCAACATAGGAAGATGCGTCAAATGTTTGAAGTTGACTTGCTACAGGGATTTTTCCCACCAGACGATTGAAGGAAAGGTTCAGGTATGAGAGGAAATATAAAAGTTCAAATTGTGTGGGAATTTCACCACCAAGATTGTTGCTTGACAGGTCCAATGACTCAAGGTGTTTTAAATTCCCTATAGATGAAGGGATTTTGCCTGTTAAACCATTATGAGACAAGTTTAGAGCATAAAGTGCAGTAAAATCCATAAGCTCTTTAGGTATTGTTCCATGGAAATTGTTGGATGAGAAGTCAACAGATGTGACTAGATTTAGGACTTTAACAAACTCCAACTGCAAACCTTTGATTGTAAGTGTCACAGAATCCTGATAATATATACCACCAAATGTAAGTATCTCAGATCTTATGTGGTTGAATTTTGATACTTGATATTCATCAAGGATCATTGCTTTCCAGGATTTGAAGCATTTTGCTGGAAGTAAGCCACTGAAATTGTTGAAAGCCACATCAAAAATTTGAAGCATATCCCAAAAATCACTGGTACTAGGACATGCAATGTGACCATGAAATTTGTTTCTCCTTAAAACCAGGACTCGGAGTGTGGATATTATATTTAAGAAGAATGGAAATCCATCTTCTACCTCATTGTTTCCAAGATCCAACACCTCTAATAATGTGCAATTTGCAATAGATTTGGGAATTGGGCCACGCAATTGATTGCTATTCAGATCCAGAGTCTTTAGAGCACAAGATACTGGAAATTTATCTGGAATGCTGCCTATAAACTTGTTATGTTGAAGATTTAATACCACAAGTGTCTCACGCTGTGTTAAGCACTCTGGAATTATCGAATCGAAGTTATTATAAGAAACATCCAGAACTAGCAGACTTGAACTATTGCACAGGAATTGAGGAATACTCCCAGATAAATTATTTTTGGACACAGACAAGAAAATTATGGAAGACATACGAGTACCAACATCTGGTGAAATAAAACTGAAATTGTTGCTTGAATAGTCCAAATAAGTGGCATGCACTGGAAATATTTGTAGCTTCCCTTGGAATTGGTTAGCATGAAGGTCAAGGAGGCTCAGATTGGAACCAGTGTTCTGCACAGGTCCTTCTAAACTGCTGAGCAAATTGTGAGAAAGATTTAACTGAACAAGAGAGTGAAGTTGCCAGATCCATGTTGGTATAGATCCTCGAATATGGTTGCTAGAGAGGTCTAAAGTGGTTATTTTAGAATTGTTTCTCAAGAAACTAGGGAACTCTGTCAGGTAGCAGGAAGCCAACTCTAAACTCCTCATATTGTAGAAGCAAGATGCAAGGCCTATATCTGTAAGATTTGTGTCTACTGACAAGTTGTTGTGTGAAAGAGCTAGTGTACTTAGATTTGAAAGTCTCTGAATCACATCTAGCTTTATTGTGCCATTTAACTTGTTGAATGACAGTTGGAGGACATTAAGAGACTTGAGATTAAAAATATATGCAGGAATGGGGCCTTCTAATTTATTACTTCTTAAATCAAGAGTCTCTAACATGGAGGAGGAGTTATTTGAAAATTCATCAAGCTGTCCACGAAAACGGTTGTTGGAAAGATAAATACCTTGTACCAATGGAAGTGCAAAAAGAGAAGAAGGAATGTTTCCATCAAGTAAATTGTCCTGTAAATCAATTTGGACCAGCTTTCTTAGGCCTTCCAAGTGAACATGAGTGATGGAACCTGTGAAAGAATTGTGTGAGAAGTCTAAATGCGTGAGGTTCCTGGACATATTCAAGGACGGAATTGGACCAGTGAAGTTATTAAAAGACAAAAGCAGAGAAGTGAGTTCCTTGAGTCCTGACATTGAACTGGGTAGTGCTCCTTTAAAATGGCAATTAGAAAGATCTAAGATGGATAACTGCCTGAGATTACCTATAGAAGCTGGTAATGCTCCTGAGAACCTTGTGTGACTCACAATTAATTTCTGAAGGGAACCATTCGGAGGTAATGCAGGCAAAGATCCATTAAGATAATTGTTAGATGATAAGTCTATGTCAGACAATGTTGCTACCTGAAAGATCTTCTCTGGAAATATTCCTGTCAATCCACAAGAACTAAGATGGAGGGTCGTTAAATTTGGAAAATCAGCAAAGATTTCTGGCACCGGGGATGATAAATAGTTTTGATCAAGACGAATGATTGATAGGTTTTGAAGTGTTATCAGGGAAGAATCAAGGGGTCCTGAGAGATTGCAGTTTGACATGCTCAGCTCCTGCAGGCTATGTAGCTGCAACAAAGCATTGCTCCATTCCTTTCCCTCAGCTGATACACTTACACCATCCATATACAATTGTCTAATCATGGTGAGGTTTTTGACAAGCATTTGCAGATTTTCTTTTTCAAGTTTCAGCGGTTGCCTATATAAATAGGAAAGAGAAGAGATATCAAGAGTTACCAAACTTGTCAGGGAAGAAATCTCTACTGGAATCTGCCCCACAAAACCAGCATGAGACAAATTCAGATATGTTAAGTTCTTCAACTTGCTGAATCCGGATGGTATCTCAGAACTGAAATTATTAACAGCCAAATTCAGTATCTGGAGACTTTGGAGGTTGAAAAGAGTGCTTGAATTGTCAAATCCACCATTGATTGATTCTCCATTCAGGTCAAGGCCAATAACATGCCCCTCCTTATCACAGGTTACTCCTGTCCACTTACAGCAATCTATGCTTGAATTCCAGAACACAAGTTTGTGAGATTTCTCTTGCTTGAATTTGAGGCTGTTCTTCAGTTTTAGCAATGATTGTTGTTGATCCTCAACAGTTTGAGCAGAAACCCTGGTGAAATAAACAGTATGATGTATCAAGAAGCAGTAGCATAATATGATGAAAAGGAAAGGGACATGGGAAATTCTCATTGGAGTCTACTGAGAAAGACACACAATGAACCAAAAAACAATGGCTGAAGAAGCAAACAGGCTAATGATGACTTATGGACCCTTTGTTTTCCAGTGTTTATCTTCCAATGCAATTTGCCAAAGAAATGTCATCAAAAGTGTTCTTAAATGTTGTTTTTAAGTTAGCTCAGTCATAAAAGTTATATGTAAGACTATTGGATCCAAATAAGATAATATTTAGACACTCTTAATTTGCAAATTTTGTTTTTTAATTTGATTTTTCTGCTATGTTTATCATGAAATATTGGTGGTTCATTCATTAACCTAACATGATTGTATTAATGTGGTAGTGCATTAAATTAACAAATGAACTAAAACCAGAGAATATATAAGTATAATTAAACCTAATATTAGTGTTTGACATGTTCCAACGAACAGTAGAGGAAAACTTGAGTGAGAAAGTGTAAGATGGGTGAAGCTAAAGTCAAAGTAAAACACGTCTTCCTAAGGTACACTTTTCTTTTCTTTCTCTCTGTCTGTTTCTAATTTTCTTGCAATTAATTATCCAACCAGAAAACAAAGAAAAAATACGTTGCCATTATTGCAGTCACTTTCCTAGACATTTCTTGTCTGAAGATTTTTTTTTTTTTTTTTTAATTTTTTTTTTTTTTTTTTTTGAACTTAGCTTGTAAAATGGACCTCTCAACAAAAACAAAAAAAAAATTAAGTGAAGAGATTTTAAGAAATAGCATCAAATCATTTTAAAATGCACTACATAGTCACTGAAATTATTTCTGATCTTAATTAAATTCCGTTGATTTTATTGAACACATTTGGTTTAGATGAAATTGTAACAATCACTAGTTTATTCCAAAGTCAATTTGTTGAATTTTAGTTTTTGTGATATGTGAAAAATAATAGATAAAATTTTGTTAGCTACGTATTTCATCAGTTTTGTTAATTGGAGAATTGATCATTCTTAAAATTGAAATTGAGTCCCACATTCTTCTTGACGTAGTTCATGGTGAAGAATGCAGATGAATTGATATAGATTAAAGCTTTTATAAAACTTAATTTTTCTAATTTTTAAAGTGAAATTAAAGTTCGATTACATTTGATAAAACTATTTTAGTTTAAACTGCGTTTTCTAATTCTTACCATTTTTAGTTTATGTTCTAAACTAATATCTTGGAATTGGATTATAACAGTCAAATATATCTTTTATAGAAAAAAAAAATGTTATCTTCTATTTTTTTAGTTGTTTTTTTTAATATTTTTGTACAATCATACAATCAAATTGTTGCACCCGATACCATTTTAATACTCATACTTTTCTCAACAGCCAATATCTAAGTATTTGAGTCAATATAGGACTTTGAAATTTTAAGAAAGAAGTTAGCTTTTAAATATGAAAATAATAATATTCAACCGATATTGGAAGTCCAAAAACCTCAATATTCAATCCTACTTAGTGGATTCAACAAGAAAATAAAGAGAATAGAATCTAAAGTTATTTAGATTAAAAGAATAAAAAAATAAGTTTGTAAAATTTGTAAATGATGCAACAGATATAATTAATAAAAAATTAAAAATTTACTTTTATAATTAAAGATGATTTAAAATAAAATATAAATAATTATTTGTATTGAAACTTCTTGTTATTAAATTTATTCATGCTAAAATCCCCTTTCTTCCCTCAAAAGAGAAGGTACTTTACTTACTTAAAATGAATACTAATATCAATATATCTTATTGAATAATTATTATATTACATTAAACTGATTTAATTAAAAAAACACATTAACTTATTTTAAATAAAATTGAAATCAAATTTTACATTCAAAATATAAAAATAAGTATAAAAAAATCTATTTAATCTAAAAATCTGAGTGAAAGAGTTTCCTCCTCCAACCCCATTGAATCTGAATGAGTTAACATACTGTTAATTTGAATAAAATTAAATACTAAATGTGATTAAAAAGTATAAAAAGAGTCACTAAATGTTTGATGTAAAATTTAACCATTTATAAAACCAATATCTATTTTGTAATGAAAAAAAAAGATAGAAAGACAGTATTTAACATTAAAGTTAATAATACTAATATTTAGCTTAATGATACGTTTAAACATACCAAATTATATCATATACTTTTTTACAGTCAGTTTGGCAAACAAAGAGTTGTAACCGCCCTCTCTATTTTCCAGTTAGCATTTCTTTCTCAAATTCTGAATGACCAGCGGCGAGGAGCATCACCGGAGGAAGACTTAAGAAGGCTCTATCTCCCTGTTTCTCCGGCAGCCATGTCCGAGAACACGGCGCGCTGGTGGAAATTAGATGTATATGAAACTTTGGTGTTACATTAGAAATTATTTTTAGTACAGTTCGTGAGGTAAGTTGAATAACAACATTGGAATTACTAATGCGTGCAAAATTGTTTAAAATGGAATTTGAAATAAAAAAATATAATAGAAATAATTATAAAAAATTTGTTAATTTTATAAAATTAATAATAAAGCACAATATGCAGTTTCACACATTGTTTTTGAACTTGTTGAAAATCTTTAGATATTACCAACCACAAGTACAAGCACATAATGTTTGAGACACTTAGAATACTATACCCACACGTTCCTGTACCTGCACAAATGGACCAACACGATAATAATCATACAAGCATGCAATGATAACAATCTCATACATACAATTAGATTTCTCTAATAACAATGAAAAAAAGTCAGAGTCACCAACTTAATCAATTGAACTCAAGCTTTTCATCCTTAAAAGTTTAATGTTCACTGGCAGGAGGGATTAACTTGAACATCAGATTTTATTTTAAAATAAAACTTACTTTGATATAATGAAAGAATATTATTAGATATAGTATACTTCTCGCTAAACAAAAAGACAAAATAAATAAAACATGAGCACACATTCATAAAAAATAAAAATATAAAAAAATAACATTAAATGCTTTAGCGGGAAGCGTCTAATCGTTGAGTAGACGCTCTCTACTAAAACGTCTAATAAAGAAATAGACATTGTAGACCTTCTTGTAGAAAGCTCCAAATAAAGGAGTAGATATTCTCTCATAGAGCATTTAATGAAAGGATCCTTCATCACAGTGTAACAACAGAAGTAAGTGTTCAAAAATAATAAAAAAAAACTCACCTTACTTGTTAGTGGACCAATACTTGATCTATACATAGCACATTTCTTCAACGTTTAGTTACTCACCAATTCTTCACAAAAACATAGCGCAATGGCCACCAATCTCTCTATGCATAGTTAAGTAAAATCGAAAGTGAAAGAACTAGTTAAACGAAATGCAGTCAATGCAAGTTTGAGAAAAAAATCATGGATAATCGATCCCATAATCAATTATCCATGTAATTTTTTTTCCTAATTACTTCACACACTTACTAGTTATGTCGTCCACGAAATCAAAACCCAACACCACTAGCAAACCACCATCATGTGGTTGTTCACCTTCGCCAGCATGTATACCCCCATAATCAATTATTAATGTAATTTTTTTCTAAATCAGTTTACTCACTTACCAATTATGTCATCCACAAAATCACAACCCAACACCAGCAACAAATCACCGTCCACAACTAAATATGGTTGCTCACCTCCATTAACACAGCAACCAACCAATTGAAGTTCTTTTCACACTACAACAACCAAAACTCTCAACTCACACCAACCACATAAGCACCAGTCAAAGCAACCAACCACACAAGTACAATAATTCAAACATGCAGTATGACCTAACCTCGCCAAAGAGTCATTTTAATACCAAATTCAAATTTGGGTCAGCACTGCTTCAGGAATCTCTGACCATGACTTTAAGAATCTCTGGTACATGGCTCGAGAATCTCTGGTGCATGTTAGTGATTTCACCAGGACTGACGTAACTTTCATCTCCTATCTCTTCACAATAGAGAGGAATCACCATGTCTCCTATTTCGTAAATCATTGGTCACTTTTCTTTGCACATTCACGATACAAATAGATCACCTCTCCCAAACTCGTCTTTGTATATAGTACATCAATGGAAACAAGCATAGTGTAAATTATCTACCATTAGATTAGATTCATCAGTCATGACGCCAATCCCTTCTCCAATTTGAGCTGCCAAAATCTCTAAGTGGCAGATAAGCATGGTTGGAGGAGGACAACCAGTGAGACCTAACCTCGCAAATAAGCATTTTTAAAGCCAAATTCAAACAAATTCAAACTTAGGGCAACATTGCTTCAAGAATCTTTGACCATGGTTTCAAGAATCTTTGGTGCATGGTTCAAGAATCTCTGGCGCATGTCAGTGATCTCATTGTGGCTAACGTAACTTTCATCTACTTTTTCTTCACAATAGAGAAGAATCACCACATCTCCTCTCCTGCAAATCATTGGTCGCTTTTATTTACACATTTATGATACAAACAAGATTACCTCTCCCAAATTTGTCTTCGTATATAGTAAATCATTACAAATAAGCATTGCGTAAATTCTCTACCATTAGATCAAATGCATCAATCACGATGTCAATTCCTTCTCCAATTTGAGCCACTAAAATTGCTAGATGGTAGATAGGCATGGCTGGAGGAGGACAACCTTCATCATTAATAGCGGCAATCTTAATAGAAGTGAGACTTTTATTGTCTCCACGATCTTCACTTGATGTAGTGTGTGACCATACTCGTGGTAAAGTGAGTTTATTTAATTTAGCTATAACTTTTGTGTTTCATTTCTAATACTCTTTTATAAATTTGAAAATACTTCAGATAATGTATATTTTTTTCATTTGTAAGGCTTACAGATTGAACTCCTCAACATATGATTATCTTCTTTATCACGTTATAACGGTAATTAATTATGTGTTTATTTTTCTTCAATTATATCAATTATCGAATAAAAAACACAATCCTATACTTACCTTAATATATTTTAGGATTTAAAATCCACTACAAGAAAAAGGTTGTTTAGAGACCAATTTTTAGCTACCAAATAAAATGGTTACTAATTATAATCAAAACAAACACCAAATTAGATTTTGGTTGCTAAATAACTACAAAAAGAAGTAATGATTGAATTAAGTGATCAATTAAGTCAAATAATTGATAAGTATCAATTTTGAGTGTTTTTATACATGAAAAATATTGAGTACTTGTGCGTTTAAGTGTTATTTAAAATAGTAATTACTCTCAATTTTAGAGTTTTTGGATTTAAATTTATGTTTTGAGTCCTGAGTTAAAGGAAATCATTTAATCTCAATTATTGTGAAATTTCAGGTATAAAA
>Ga0099825_1008587_pt1 | contig 12018 bp, 7 predicted proteins | sample SiratroredBW_FD_76838 | JGI IMG/M metagenome (GOLD analysis project Ga0099825, IMG submission 76838) | Root nodule microbial communities of legume samples collected from California, USA - Siratro red BW | ecosystem: Host-associated > Plants > Roots > Nodule | place: USA: California | collected...
AAAAAAAAAAAAAAAAAAAAAAAAATATATATATATATATATATATATATATATATATATATATATAGTATAATGCATATTATCGTACATCAATCACTATTAATCACCCCACAAAAGTAAATAGCACACAAAATTACGATGGATTTCGCCTATTCAGAATACAAAACTTTTAAACAAAGAAACATCCCATCTTTATATTTCTTGATAAACTTAATCAACAACTTTTACCTACTGCTTTGTTATTGGTATGATTTGATACTCAGTGTCTTGATATTTGAGTAATTTTTAATATTCTTTTGGACTTCAAACAAACTTTCATTCTTTTTCAATTTTTTTATTTGATCTGATTTTAATTTTATTTCACAGTTATCTCTTTTATTTGATTATATTTTTATATTTAATTTTTTTCTCTAACCGTGTCGTTAAGCTAAATCTGCACTTATCAGTGATTTTGGGCAAAATAAGAAAATTGGACTGAAGAAGATGGCACACAGATGGGAAAATGAGTGAAATAATTTCTCTAGCATTGTTGTCGAAAACCAACAATCATATGACTCAAATAATTTCTCACTATCATTAACACTTGTAATGTCAACTGTGACATAAATATTGATACTGGTTTCCTATTAGCTGTAAAGTGCAGAGGATCCTTAGCTTAGTGAGATGCAGCAATATTTTCTATTGACCTGTGGAGCATGCAGTGCAGACACGGTTGTAGTGCAAATCGCAATTACAATTGGTGCACAACCGACGCAAATGTCAACGACAACTTGCTCAAAGCTCCATAGCTAAGTTTTGATCAATGATTTTTGGACTTTTTGCTTTAATTGAACAATAAAGTATTACTAGTAGTGAGTGTTGAAAAATTCAACCCTGTTATGTTAGTCGGTATGAAAGCCAAAAAATCATTGAATTTACTATCTTCTAACATTTATGTTTGGTTGACAACTTTCAAGCCTTATCCACCCACCATCATCAATACTCCTACTTTTATTTCTGGAAAGAACTAAGTATTAAAATATTGTATTAATATATTTCCATGAATTTTAGCATTGTTTTTGCTTACTCAAATTTATTAAAAACTGTATAATCATAAATTAGATTTAGAATAATGAAATTGATGTTGCGTCGATCAATAGTACAAATACTGATATTTCTGGTCCAACCTAGCTAGTAGAGAAAAGATATAAAAAAAGGATAAAAAATAAGTGAAGTTCATTGTTCAATCCAATTAAACCATTTTATTTACGTTTAGATTTAGCTTGTTAGCTTGATATAGGGTTCGGTTGCACTCTTAAGATCTGAGTCAAAGAAAACCTAGGCTAGCTTGATTTCACACTACAGAGGTTGATTTCAAGATCGTATACTGTTCTTCAATCCTATTCTTCCTTCATCTCATCCCTTGAAAATACCAAGTAATAAAAAACCGGAGAAGGTCGCAATTGTCTGATATTTTCTTCGTATATTTATCTTACAATCAGATCTCTCTTAATTGGTCATCCTTAAATGTAAATTTTAATCAAACATTAATAAAATATAAATATATATATTCCATCTCCAAAAATTACACATTAGAATGAAAGTTACTATGGCACAGCTTATTGCAACTACTAGAGAATTTTGTTACTACTAAGAGCTCTTTAGATCCGAGCTAAGCTATTTATATCAATAGGGTAAGCATCGGCTATGGATGGAGCATTGTAAGCTCTCCTACCAATGATAGTATTGGCAGCCTCACTTAGATGGTATGCATCCCAAAACAATACCTCGTTCCTGTTAGAGCATGGAAGTTGCTGTGGCACACATGTAATTTGACCATTGTTCCCTCCTACCCTACAGCAGGGAGCATTTATCACTCTGAAACCTGAAAATTGAACAAGAGCCCATGGCAACAAAATGAGCACCAACTATAACTATGTGCAAAATTTGAGTCCCAACAAAATACCAAATGTTCTAGGCAGAAAATAATTACCAAGAGGTGATGGGTTACTTATGATGTTTTGAAAGATACCATAAACATTTACATAGATGAATCTTGCATTCCGGAACTGGGTGTTGAGTTCATCAACCAGAGATCTCAATCTGTTGTTGAATAATTGAATTGGAGAATTGATTCTTTCCACACATGTTCTGCCATCTGGGCTGCTTTGGGCCAATGCATAAGGGCTGCAACCTATTGGAGCAATCCCAAATAACACCATTTTCCTTGCCCCGTAGTCGTACAGAACCTGAATCACAGACACAACAATCAAGCTTTTAATTTGTGAACCTTTATTTGAGCTTCTTACCTGCACAACTTTGTATAACAATAATTATTTAACCTTTTGTTGTTTCTTTTTACTAGACTTAATTTTACTTTATTGCCTCCTTAGTTTATCAGTTTTTGCTGATAAGTGAACCTAGTTAAAATGTCATAACTGTACACTAGAGGGTGTCATAAAAGAGTTTGCAATTTTTAGCAGTAAAATTGTATGAGAATGTTTGCATTGTATGCTTTTATTTAAATTTTATGTTCTTATTTGTAAGTGTGTTTTCATTAGAAGAAATTGTTTTCTTATGTGATTTCCTACAGGAATTATCCATATTAGGGAAGATAGTTGAAAATAACCAAAATGAAAGCTAATAGCATATACTAACCCTGAGGAATTGAGCATATTGCTGAATAAGAAGATTAGCATATTGATCTGGTGGGTACTGAGTGCTGGTGCGATAGAGTTGAGGCAAGAAATAGTTGTTAAGGTAATCTTCACTACCCAATCCAATTGAATAAATGCACCTATTCAGGTAAGTTGCAGTTCTGTTGGAATCTCTCAGTAAATTTAACATATAGGACACTACCCTTATGTGGTTTTGCACCTGCCCTCTAAAACTGGTCCGCCCTCCCTACAAAGTTCAGCACAAATCAACCATTATACAAAAAATAAACACCATAAGGCTACCAAATTAATGAAGAAAAAAAATAATTAAATGAGTACCAGGTTCTGCCCAGTTTCATCTCTAATTCCGGCACCTGCAGAAGCATAATTGACTCCGTAAAATATGTCTCGCTCAGTAACCCTTGAAAATGCACGTACGTAACCGTTCAACCCCAATGACTCAGCTGTTAAATTTCAAGAGAAGGTTAGACAACATTTCATATGTTTACATGCATATATATCAACTCTTTTTGTTAATACATCAACTTTTTTATTAAAATATATATATATCTATCTGATCAATCAGTTCATTTTTGTTGCTGATGCCTCTTCCTTCTTTATTTCCCTTCTACCACTTAAAGTACCTCTTTGTCCAAGAACTATACCAGAATTAGACTCTTTACTTGCACATTCACTGCAGCCAAACAAAAGCATGTGCTTGGTTGGTATTGGAGGGTTAGGCAGGCACCTAAGGAGGAATAATGACTCAAAGGGCAATATGCTCACTCATTCAAAACTTCGAGTTATTGATTATGTTTTAAGTTAAGATCATTTATAAAAATCTTGAATGATAAAAAATAAACAAAATTATAAATAAATTATATTTTAACTAAATTGTATAATTTTAATTTTCTTAAAATGGATTCAAGATATAATCTGCTAATATTCTCCCAATCAAATGATTATTTTTCCATCAAAATCGAATAATTTAACTATCATAAGTAATACTAAGCATATAATAACGTACACGTGAGACTGGTTTTAAGAGTTTCTTAGTTAGCAATATGTTTTGCAGTATGTGGTGAAGTCAATGGCAAAGCTTCATTGAGGGCACAATGGTGATTTACAAATCTAACTGAGTTAATTTTAGCATTCGGAGGGACTACATTGCTGTATTTTTGTATTTCTGTAAGTTAAGGGTCTTGATTAAATAAATAAAATACTAATTTACAGCTTATATCCCAAAGATTTTAGATTATTTTATGAACAGCTTGTTTTTCATTAAAAAAACCCAAATTTGGAAAGAAAATGTAATATTTTCCAAAAATATACTATTATTACTATATAAAATATAAAAGAAGAAATTATTAGAAAAAGAGGATAAATTAAGAAACTGACCTACAACATCAACCAAGGTTTTGCCATTGGAAAACCTTCCGGTTGGGCCAAGAGGGTAGTCAATCCCATAAGGGAGGTAATTAGCTTTTGCATATGACCAAAGGTTGTTGTTGTTCCCACTATCTGCCATAGAGTCTCCAAAAATAAAGTAGCATGGAGCTTGTTGTGCACCTCCAATCACACTCCACAAACCCACACCCACTATTACCACTGCCACTATATTCATATTCAACTTCACCTCTAACTCTGCCTTTCACTTAACAAACCAAATTAACAACAATAATTTATATGCTATGTGTAGTAATGCGACTCATATCACCAAAACTATATATAGTAGTAGAAGGAAGAGAAAAAACCAACCTTTTATGGTATTCTGTTTTTATGAGCATTAATTCACCCAGACTTAATGTGAAATTGAATCACTTACATTAAACCCACATTAGCCTTGTACCACTTATAGCCATAACTGGTTCAAAATAATTAAAGTCTATTAACTAGTTGCTTTTAAATTTTGTGTTTGGATAAAACTCTATTTATACACACTAACATAAAAATAATATGGAGATTCTCCATACATGAAACTATATATTTGAAAATCCTTTAGAATGTTACAAATTTAGTGTTGAAGAATAATTTTGTGTTAAATGGCCAAACACCACATTTATCTTTTTTTTTTTCATTGATGATAAGTGTTTTCTCCATCTTTATTATAAAGTGAAAACAATATATTTTCTAAATGTTAAAGTTTTGATAATAAAATTGTTCTTCAAAATAAACAAAAAGAAATTCAAAAAACTAAATAGATTCTAAAATGTCTCACATGTATAATGTTAAAGAAATACTTTTTCTCTTTAAAAGAAGTTAGACAAGATATTTTTTTCAAAAGCTAGATTGAATATTTATTTTAAAATATCTACTTTAATGAATATATAATTTTCAAAAAGTACTACTTGAATTTTTTTGCAGAATTTGCTGTAGTTTCATGTGCGAGTGTTTTTATGAGATAGTGTATAATTTTTTGTTTTTGTTTTTAGTTTGTTATCCTTTTTTTTAATTATATTATTAGTTTAAATATCTTTTAGTTAGGTTGAGGATGGATATCTATGGAAAATCTGATCGCAACTTTAATGGAATATTTCTTTTCAATCGCATTTTTTGCTCAAAATAAGCTATTTAAAAACTTTAAAAAAAAAAAAAAACAAGTCTATTATCAATCATACCAATTTATTACCTTTAAAGTTTCTATTATGTGATCCATTGAATTGGGAAATGATTTTTGAAAAACCTAAATCAATCCAAAATAAATATACATTTGATTGATTTAGTTATTTAAATCTAAATATTTCTTAAACTCCAACTAACCCAACCTAATATCCTTACATTTAAGTATCTTAAAAAATTAAAAATAGATCATTGGAATTAGGAAGCATGTATTCATTTAGGGCAATGCGTTTACTTTTTTCCTTCGCTGGTAGTGCTCCACAGAAATTGGAAAGTGGAGTACCAAACAATTTTGAATTTTGGAATGGAAAATTAAAGTTTGGAGGTAGCAGGAGAAACAGGGAATTTGAAACTAAGAGTCCACAAGAACATCAAATGAATCCTATGCACGTAGGACACCTTCATCACGTCGTTATCCTCTATTTACTAAGAATATTATTTTTTGTTTTTGTATGAAAGTTTAAGAAGATATTAACATTTAAGTTAGTTGAAAAATAAATAAATACTAAATATATAATAAGGAATCGTGTATATATTGTGGTTTTCGCCGATTTATCATTTTAGAGAATTTTTATTTGTATACGCCTTGAGGGTGAACTTATACTATCATTAATTTTTTATTAGTTATTTTCAAATATGATTAATACTACAAGTATTTATTAACATGCAATAGGGATTTTAATGTATTAACTTTGTTATGAAATGTTTTTATATAGACAGGATCGTTCTCATATTTTTTTTTTTTTTCATGTCATGTTATCCATGATAGTCGTTTAATAAGTTCGGACTTTGTTACCAAGGTAATTTCAATAATTTGATATGTTGTTTTTGGTTAATATTAATATACTAACCTTCTGTACCAGAAGAAGTATCAATGACGGACAAATCTTAAAAAGGAAAAATTCATTTATTTGAGTATTTGACTAACATCATATATACCATTTAATTATTAATAAGTATTTAGAGACATTTATTTAAAAGTGTTTAATGTTTTTATTATATGTCCAAACTGACTTTAAAATAATTAATAAATTCTTTTTGTGTTCTTTTAAATTTGTTTTTTCTTAGCTATTATTTATCAAGAAAGTATCAAATAGCAAATGAGACATAGATGGACGCTATCTTTCTTTAGTTCAATTATAAAATTATGTCCTTAGCTAAGGTAGAATCCAAGCGTGGTAATTTGAATGAAAAAATAAATATTTACTATAATGATTACAAAAAAAAAAATTATAATTACTTCTTTTAGTAATTAAAAGTGTTTTGGTAAAATAAACAAAACTAGAGAGTAGATCATGCCTTGAGATGGTCGGTCCATACCTTGGTGGAAGTAGCCATCTATTCGTAAATGCTACTTCATGCTAAACTTTAATTATTTTGGCTGGGCATTCACTAACAAGCTTGGATTTCAGTACTAATAAATGAATAAATTTAATTTTTTTTACACTGTCATTATAATAATATATATACTTAGAACATTTCTAATTACACAAGTATGGTGGAGTTGTTTAACTCGTTGTATTGTCAGCTCAACAAGTCATATAAGATTTAAGAAATTTAACAAGTATATTTTCAATAAATAATTATAATTTAAAACTTAAAATGAATTTTGTTATTGTTTTTATCACTTTTAAAATTTGTTAATAACATTGTTTATATGATAAACAATTCTTATTTTTTGAGTGACCTCACTCAACCAAAAATAGTTGGAATTACGTGAAAGGTGGAAATTTATGGTGGCTATAGATATATAGGTAGAGCTATAGACTATAGTGAAGAAGTAAGGGATGACGGAAGGGACTAGGTAGAACTAAGGGCAACAATTGTCTAGTCAACTATAATTGTAAAGTGTGACGTAAGACTTGAAGCTTCTTTTCATTACTCCACAACTTGGTTAATTTATTATATTAGGTACCAAATACCAAGTTCAACTGTGATTGCATTGCTCCTTCTACTTTCAAACTAAAATACCAATGTTATATCATGCAATAATATCCAAGATTCTTTATAACTCCCTCTGTAAAAATGAAAACTAAGGCATATCTAAAAGTGATCAAGCATACAAACACAAGCACAAAGTGGAAGAAATTCAAGATGCTGCATTTGATTCAAATGGAAAGAAGGTTCAACCTAAACGGACTTAAAATAATGCATTGACTAGAATTTGCAGCTTAATTTTTATCATGCTAATTAAAAATATTTTTAAGTTTATTCATTTATTTCAATAAAAGTAACAGCATCTCTTAAACTAATTTTAATCACATTTTAGAAAATAGGGATCAAATTCGATATTTTTTATTTATATTTGAGTTTAAAAAGAGTATTTTGTTTTGCTTGCTCAAGCAAATAGTAATGTTGCTGGTGCTGGAACTGCTGTATTATTAGTTGGGTGTTGACAATGAAGTGGACTCTGTCTTTGGATTGGGCTTCAACTATGAGTTTGCTTACAAACATGAGTTTGCTTCGGTACAGCTTTATTCTGCTTCCTCTACCATTACGCTAAGAATCTTAGGTCACCTTTTCTTACTATGAAATAGATATTCCGAAATCTAATTACACTAAAATACCATTTTAGAATAAAATGTGGTGATACAAGATTTTAAGGAGGTACAGGAAGTTGAGCTCAGAAAAATGCCCTGTATTCCTGTTTTTAAAATTTTTGTTTGCTTCGTTGGAAGTAGAAATTTCTTTTATTTACTTCAACCATCAATTTTGAGGATTGACCAGTGATTATGCTATTTATTTTCACACCGATTTTTTTATTTTTTTTTTATAATTATCTTGTTTTTCTATATGCAAACCTTAGAGTTTGGAAACTGGAATGAACAGCATTTAAATGTAAAAATCATTTGGATCCAGATAAATGAAAATGAAGCTGCAGATTCCGCTGTGAGCTTATTAAATTTACCTTAAGATAAATTATGGTATTTTTTTTAACTCGCTCCAATTGAATAAAATCCATAACCAAGATTCTCTCAAACAAATTTTATAGAAAACATTTCATATTTACAGTTTCCTCACTCAATCGTTAATTGATAAAAAAAACAGTAAATTTAACTGTTAATTCCTGCTGAAATCTAGTATCCTAAGCAAAACAGAGTGAAAGCAAAAAAAAGAAAAAAAAATACATAATCCTTAAAAATCCTCAAATGATCCAAATTCTTGCAAATTCCTAGCTATAGATCAGAGTCTTTACCATTAACAGGAAAGAATTGCAACAACAAATCTTTGACAACCTGAATCAAAGCCTTTAAATCATTGTTACCCAATTCAAGACAATCCCTGATTAATCCTCCTTCCACCACCTCTTTCTGAAACGTCTCCCCCATTTCCCTCATCACTCCCTGTCATTCCACATGCTAAAATTCATCACTAACGCAGTAACCACAAATAACGAGGTTGTATCATAGCATACAATACAACTACGTTTAGTTACAAACTAATACAAAATGAATATAAAAAAATAAAAAACAAAGGTTAAAGTGCTTTGATCCCTAAGTAACGAGTTTAGTCCCCTTTTTTGGAGCAATTTGTCACTGTTAGAGAGAAAAACGCAGATATTTTATACTGTGGGATACTGTTCTTTAATGTTAACAAGAAGGACCAAAACTTAGACAAACATGCATTCGCATTAAAACTTACCTTTTTTTCGTATATAAACTAAAATAAAAACAAGAATAAACATAAATGAGGATTCAAACATACCATTTTTTTATACACGGTGTCAATAGTTCCTATTGTCCTTTATAGTCTTTTTTAAATAAAATATTTTATAACGTGAATGCAACATTAATTACATTGTTTACTTTTATTAAATATTATAATTATGGGTATTTTATTACAAAATAAAAATTTTGATATATTGACAATATTTAAAAAAAACAATATAATTAACTAAGTTAAGTTTTATTCATATGTATAATTATGTTATAAGAATTTTTTATTAAAGACATAAGAAAAAATTATTAAGTCAGAAGTCACTTATATATATTAAAGAGGAATCATATAAAAACATCGCTTCTGTTTTTGTAGAAGAAACTTATTATACAATTTGAATTTGTAAAAGGTTTAAAAAAATAAGTTGATTTATAAATATGAAAATTTATAATTATTATTTAATTGTTTCCATAATAACAATTGTCATATAATTATTATGTAAATAATTTAATTTTTGTCTCAATTACACTATTAGAATTATAAAAAAATGTAAATAGAAGAAAACAAGCCTTTTACGTACCGACTGGCGAAATGCTTTGAGGAGCTTGCTGGAGAGCGACTTTGAGACGGTGAGGACACTCCGGTAATTTCGCGAAACCCAAGCGGACCTTTCCGCGACCGATTCCAAACGAGTCAACTCAGTCAAGACCCTCAGCAACTCGTTCATGTCCGAAACGGCGCCGTAGAGGTCCGTGAAGGACAAGTCCGTCCACGACCATGTCCAGACGAGTTTGACGAAGCCGAGGACGGTTCCCCGGTCGAGGCTGTTGGCCATGGCCCTGGCTCGGTCGGCGCCAACGTCGTCGCCGCGCGCGGCCCGGAGGTTGGCGACGCCGATGAGAAGGGAATGCGAAAGGGAGAAGAGGTTTCGGTAACGGAAGTAAGAGGAGAAAGATAAGGATTGAGAAGGAGATGGGGCGGTTGCGACGAGAATGAAAGCGACGAAGAAGACGGTGATCGAGTGTGATCGTACGGTTGCCATTGGATTTGGAGGTAAAGAAAAAATCATGGAATTTGAAAAAGTTTTGTAAATAAAATTCACTGTTTATATCAGATCTGAGCGGTGAGACGGTGCTTCGGAACTGGTATACTTTGTCGGGTCGGGTCATCATATTTTCTACTCCTTTTCTTTTGTTTTAGGATTCTTAACTTCGAAGTAATACATAAAATAAAATCTAATTACAAGTTATAAAGTTATAAATGTAAGTTATAAATGTGAGAATGGATTTACAATGTAAGTTGTTTTTTATATCCTTTTATTGATGAGGGGATATAAGAAGTTTCAAGTTATAAAATTACACATTTATCTTTCAATTTACGTGAAATTTTTTTACTTTTGATTCGAAAATAATGTGATACTTTAGGTATATAAAGTAAGGTCTTAAAATGAGTTAAAATCTTTGAGTTGGCTCATTCTCTATTCGAGTGATGTTGGATTGATTTAATACAATTTTTTAAAAATGCTAATTAAATTAAATCTGATTCATTTGACTTCGAAGGTAAACGGGTTTGAATAAGGGTGGATGTGAATTGACCTCTACTCCATCGATAACAGTTTTTTATCACTCTTTAATCCTTTTTCTTATTATAATTATTTACTACCTCTACAATTTTATTTTTCTAAAAATTATAATGTTATTCATAAAAACTATAATGTTTTTCAATAGTATTTTAATTTATTTGTTTGTCTATCATTCACATTTTCATTTTGACTTTCGATCTTTATTCTTTATAATAATACTTAGTAAGGTGAATATTTTCATTGCAGTGAGTGATTCAATTCATTTTGATTGTAATATTATATATATATATATATATATATATATATAAAATAAGTTAAGAAAATAAAATATGTTTAAATGAGTTAAATATGGATGATAATAGGATGAGTGTAACTTTAATTATTTCATTTTTATCTCAAAATGAAAATTTATTTACATCCTCATTTTCGAAGTAAAAAATCATCTACATTTTCATTTTTAAAATGAAAATTTATCCTCATCTTCATAGTATAAATTTTCTCTCATTCCCTACTTTATCCGAGCACAGGTATATTCTTAATTTTTCTAAATATTAATTAAATATTTTTCCCCATTTCATTAAAGTATAGGTATACTCTTAACTTTTCTAAATATTAATTAAATATTATTTTATAAAAGATGAAACTCAGAGCAAATGAAATATTATGAGGTGTATTTAATATCAAAAGGATAAACATTTCCTTTAATCCAATATTCAATATAAAATATAAAAAAAAAAATTACAATCTTACATTATGAGAATATAAAGTCAATCATTATAAAAGTTATCAAATTTATATTCTAAAAATAAGTTAGGAAAGGAAAGATCAATAAAACTTAATATAATTTTTTATTATTATCTAGCTAATGAAATAAATATTTTAATAATTAAGACATGTATAGATATTTTGGATGTGTATATACTCATCTTTATTTTCAAAATATTAGTCATACTTATGACTCATAATGAGTTTGAACAATATTCATAAAAACGAATTCATTTATTATTTTTAAAGTTAGTCCACCAACCTCTAATAACTGAAACAGGGTTACAAATACCTATAATAAATTACATTTACTCACTTTAACATATTATAGGACATAATCAATTATCTTATAAGAACAATCAATTATATATGTAACACAATATAATTATATATATATATATATATATATATATATATATATATAATATCATAGTTTTTCTTTTGTTTTTCTTGTTATTTTATTTACATTGCAATTTAACTGTGATTTTTTTTGTCACGTTGTATATTGTATGGTTAATATCAATTAAGTACTCGTATGGTTAATATTAATTAAGTCCTCAACTACATAATTTGAAATTTTGTTCAAATATTTCGCAATTTTTTTATTTAAATTTTATTTTTTTTGTAAAAATTATTTTTCTACATTTATAATATGATATATATATATATATATATATATATATATATATATATATATATATATATATATATTTTTATTTTTTAATAGACACTCTGCTGACAATACACAAACATTTTTTA
>Ga0099825_1008588_pt1 | contig 12017 bp, 4 predicted proteins | sample SiratroredBW_FD_76838 | JGI IMG/M metagenome (GOLD analysis project Ga0099825, IMG submission 76838) | Root nodule microbial communities of legume samples collected from California, USA - Siratro red BW | ecosystem: Host-associated > Plants > Roots > Nodule | place: USA: California | collected...
AAAATAAAAAAAAAAATATATTATCTTTAAAAAAATATATAAATTCTTCTTTCTATCTATATAAAAATTATTATATTTATATATATATATATATATATATATATATATATATATATATATATATATATATATAATCTTATTCATTATTTGAGCCAACTTAATTTTATAGTTGTTCTTAATTTTGTCAGTGGTAACTTTGACTGACCTATCATTTTTGTTTAGAAATGCATAGTCACATGTATGTCTCGATCTCAACGTCTTAATTTGTGTTCTGTTCTGTCAACTTCTATTAGGATGTAGAGGTTCAAAGTAAGTAAAGTAAGTTCTTTAGGTAAAAGAAAAAAAACACTGATATATTATTATAAAATTAAAACGTATTTAATTATAAACTTCAAAATAATTTATAATAAAAAATTAAAAATATCTTAATTATATATGAGTACTATAATCTTTTTGAATAAGAGTTTTAAACTTTTTCCTAATAAATAATATGTTTATTTTTAAAAAATATATTCAACTGTCAAAAGAGTCTAAACATATACTTTTATATCTTTCTTTTACTTTTTTTTATTGGTTCTTTTATATTATTATATTACTTAGTTTATTATCGAATTTTAAATTTATTTTATTATTGAATATTATTATTATACATTTATGTACATGTCTGAGATTTGTTTGGCTTTTGTTAGTTTTGTATATTAATATCAACTAAAAAAGTATAACTAATTATATTGTTATTTAATCAATTTCTTTTTTTATCAACGCTTAATTATTTATTCCATAACCTTTCTATTAAATTATCATGTTATATTTCTTATTAAAAAATTGTTCATTTCAAAATTGTTCATCTCTCAGTTGATTAAAATAATAAATTAAAAGTTTTTCATATGAGTATGTATAACTATATATTATATATAAATATATATTATTAAGTTTCTACACTTTAAGATTCTACTTTATTTTTCAATTACAAGATTAATAATTTGATCTTAAAATCATTTTATGTTTTATTTATATTTAACTAATTTTAAAATAATTTGTGCATATTTAAGTAAGAACACTAAAACCTTATAATTTATAAATTAAAATTAAACAATTATCAAAAGACAAAATTATAAAAAGATATAAGGAAACTTGAGTCTGACTTCAAGATAAGATGTTATGACCAATTTTACTTTTTTGACAATTAAATTTTATATTTTAACTTAGTCTCATTTTATATACGTAGTGTTATATATATTACAATTTTTAATTTTATATAAAATATAAAAATGCGTCAACTATAAAATATAAATAAGGCTATTCAAAATTTGAGAAAAATAAAAAATAGTTGAGGTTTTAATAGCTATGAATAAATTTATAAAAACAAAAAAAATGAATTAGAAAATACTAATAAGTGTTTTTTAAGTGAACATGATAAAAGTATAGATATAGGTGAAAACAATATTAAAGGAGTAGACAACCAATATGATAATTTTGATTCTCAAACTTCTAACAATAAACGAGGAAATTATAAGACTAAATGATTTTACTATTAAAAATATATATGATCAAAGTAAATAAAAGAATATTAATATAAAACTGAGAGATCTATTACTAAAGAAAATTAGAATAACTGATATAAATTATTTTATTAATTTAAAATAAAAACATTTAAAAGAATGTCTTTTTAAGGATTTGTTTGGTTAGGGAAGTGTATTTGATGGAATGAATTTGAGTGGATTGTGTGTGGATGGTAGGGTTCTTTGGATTAATGGATAGATGGTAAGATTTGAAGGGATTTGAGGGGAATGATTATGAAAGTTTGGGAATGATTTGATACATGCTATAGATTTGTTTTAATTTTTGTAGTTGATATATTTCTGAAATTACTAATTGACCCTTGTAAAATAAGATGATAAAAAATTAAAATGAATTGAATTAAATTGATTTTAATATAAAAGATATAGAAACTAAATCAACTTAACTAGATATTTTTCAATAAGTTGATAATGATTTTATCTAACCCAACCCGTGAACATCCTTACTTTTGTATTTTAATAATTTGATATTTAAAAGAAATAAAATTATTTTTAAGATAAATAAAAAATATTTTAAATAACATCTTCTACCTTCTATTTCGTCATAAATATTAAATCAAATAAGAAGACAAAAATATATGTTTTCCTAATTTTCTTCAATTAAACATTGAGTAAACATGTTTTAGTGAATGAAAAAAAGAAGAAGAATAAATAAAAGACAACATAACATGTATAATATACTTTTATTATTTCTTTTATAAAGTAAACAACTTTTATTTATTTAATTATTTTAAGTCAATAATATAATTATGAATGGATAGATTATATTGAGTATGGGTAGATTGAAGGGAGATTAATTATATTATAACTGTTTTGAAAAAAAAAAGGAAAATACCATGAATGATAAAAATATATAATTATTGAAATTAATTATTTGAAGAACTATGATTCAATTAGAAGAGGTATAAATCAGTTTAATTTTCATATAATATATACACACACACACACACACACACACACACACATATATATATATATATATATATATATATATATATATATATATATATTGTTACAATAAGTATACATTAATGCTAATAATTGCAAAGGAATCTCACAGGCTACACAAAGCTGCACCTATCAGCATGTTACAGTGCACATGACAAACCCTAAACCCACTTAAAGGAGTATTTCTTAATTTTCAAAATTATGACCTTCTTATAAGGGTATTTCTTAATTTTCATCTTATTTATGAAGGTTATTTCGTAATTTTCCATTTACATTACTTCAAATCTTTTCACATGATGATAAAAGATGTCATCTTACAAATTCTTCTTAATTCATCCTCTCAAGTCAACCAAACAGAATCCATCTACCACAATCCATCATCTTCTACAATAAATCTACCCAAATTGGTTTAACAAAAAAGATACTAAAAGAAGACATAAAGAAGGGAAATAACCGGTGCTTAAAAAGAGTTAGTAGTCTTTTTTCTTAAAAAAAATAAAATAGAATATGTTTTTCAAGAAAAAATTGATAATCTTGTTATAAAAGCAAAAACTGAATAAATGATTTTTTTAAAATATTTTTCTTTCGAAATATTCAGATACCATTTATTTATTTTTAAAATTAAATTTTAGATTTTAATGTGTTTTTATTTATGTTTAAAACTAAATTCTATATTTTAATGTGTTTTTATTTTAGAGTTATTTTATAGGATATTAGATCGTGATTTAGTAGTAAATCTGATGCAATGTAAAAAGTGTTTTTATAATTATAATATATCTTTATCTCACACTAATGCACCTTGTTCATGTTTTATAGGTGATGGTAATCTAAAAAAAATCATGTCACAGTGATATGCATCAAAATTTATAGAAGTTATTCATCTAATAAATTGATTGTCAAAGTTTCTTGTAATTTTTTGAGGACTTTAGAAATTCCGCTAAAATATATTATAAGTATAAGTCCTGTTAATTATGTTGATAGTAACCCACCTAATGTAGGAAATGTTTTATCCCTTAAAATTTGTTCCTTCCCAACTTAATGTTATAAAGTGAAGTTATATCTGATACTCACTCAAAAGAAATTTACTTAAATTTATTCTATCCATTCTTAATTTAGTAATATCATAATGCATGACAGTTTTGCATAAGAGAAAGAACATTAAATAATAATAATAATTTATTTTTTCTTATGATCTTCCTAAAAGACTTTGTCATTCCTCTGTATAAGTATGTTAAATAATAATAACAAAAAATACATACATTATTCATTTAGTTTTGGTTATTTATGTTTCATAATTTATTTTTTCTTATGATCTTCCTAAAAGACTTTGTCATTCCTCTGTATAAGGATGTTAAATAATAATAATAAAAAATACATACATTATTCATTTAGTTTTGGTTATTTATATTTCATATATTCAAGTATTTTCTTATAACTCTTATTTAACATTTAAAATATTTTTCATTAAATTTAACATAAAAATTACATAATTAAATAAATGACATTTTTTTTATTATATTAAAATGTTAAATTATTATTGTCACAGTGATCTGCATCAAAATTTATTAGAAGTTATTCATTTAACCTATCAGAATAAATTCATTGTCAACTTAGATAAAAAAAATACTTTATTGTAATTTTGTTTAGAAATTCCGTGCGGATATATTCTAACTACTGTGGATCATGTTGGTAGTAACACTGACGCAGTACAAGAAATGTTTTTTTTCTATTTATTGTATAATATATTTGTATCTTCCACTAATGCATATGTTCATATATTCAAGGATTTTCTTGTAAGTCTTATTTAACATTTAAAATACTTTTCATTAAGTTTAACATAAAAATGACATAATTAAATGAATGACTTTTTTATTATATTGTTTTCTTCCTTTTAAACTGTATTAAAATGTTATCTTATTTTAAAAAAATAATTTAATAAGTATTCAAAGTACAATGCAATAATAAATAAATAAATTATAAATTTTGTTGTTTAAAAATATTAAAAGATATTCAAAAAATAATACTTGTGTTAAATTTGTCCACAAATAAAATGATATGTGCACACAAGTGTACCGATCATACCATTTAACCTAATTAGTTATATTTTAAATATGTTATTATTAATAGTTACATTTTATTATTATAAAATAAATAATTAAAATAATAAATAAATAATATAAATTATTATTAGTAAATAAATAAGTTTTATTTTTTACTCATTTATTTATCTTTTAACAGAAAAATATTCGTTTCTATTATTTTTTCTTTTTCTTTTTTAATTTATAACTAAAAAAAACATAAGAGATAATTTATTAAGTGTTTTAACAACTTCAACCATTTTTCTTGCCCTGCATGCAACACACTTATTCCCACCCTGCTATATATATGATTTTATTCATTATTTAAGCCAACTTAATTTTATAATTGTTCTTCATTTTGTCAGTTGTAAGTTTGACTAACCTTGCATTTTGTGTTTAGAAATGCATAGTCACATGTATGTCTCGATTTGAACTTTTCAATTTGTGTTCTGTCAACTTCTATTAGGATGATTAGAGGTTTAAAAGTAAGTCAAATAAGTTATTTAAGTAAAAAAAATTAACATTAATATGTTATTATAAATTTAAAAAATATTTAATTTTAAAAGTAATTTATAATAAAAAATTAAAAATATCTTACTTATATATTAGTACTATAAAATTTTTTATGAATAAAAGTTTTAAAAATTTTCCCTAATAAATAATATTTTTATTTTTAGAAAATATATTTAACTGTCAAAATAGTCTTAAACGTCTTGTTTTTTCATATTATTATATTCCTTCAATTTAAATGATTGATTATCATTAGTTTATTATCTATTTTTAAATTTATTTTATTATTCAATATTATTATTTTTATTATTATGCATTTATACGTTTATTTTTGTTTAGAGGCTTTGGAGAAGTAGATTCAAATTTGTTTTAGCTTTCATTCATTTTTTATTCATCAACATCAGGTCGGAATATAAAAAATGCTTAATTATTTGTTAAAGTATCATGTTATATTTTTTATTAAAAAAATTGTTAATTTAAATGTTTGAAACCTAACAAAATAATTTTTTTAGTTTATTAACATAACAAATTAACAAGTTTTCTATCTAACTATACAAGTATATATTATTAAACTTCTACACTTTTAAGGAATGTACCTTAATTATTAATTGTAAAATTAATGAATTGATCTAAAAATTATTTTATTATTTTATTTATTGTTTAACTAATTTTAAAATAATTTATTTTATTTTTTATTTGTTGTTTAATTAATTTTAAAATAATTAATTTTATTTTTTATTTATTGTTTAATTAGTTTCAAAATAATTTGTAAAGATTAAAGAAAAGAATACTAAAAATTTAGAATTTATCAATTAAATTTAAATACTTACCAAATGATAAAACTATAAAAAAAGATAAGAAAACTGAGACTTTAAGATAAAATATTAGGATCAAATTTATTTTTTTATAATTAAATCTTATTTTTTAACTTAATTTCATTTTATATATTTGGTGTTATATATTGTAATTTTAATTTCATATAAAAGTATATAAATATGTTCAATAAAAAATATATATCAGGCTATTTAAAACTTCAAAAAATAAGAAGATTTGAGTTTTTTAACTATGAATAAATTTATAAAAATAACAAAAAAAATAAATTAAAAAATATAAATGAGTATTTTTTTGAGTAAATAAGATAACTATATACATAGTGCAAACAACAATAGAAAAATAATCAACTAACAAGTAACAAAGAAAAAATTATAAGACTAAATAATTTTATTATTCAAAATATATGATTCAAATCAATAAAAAAATATCAATATAAAATTAAGAATTGTATTAGTAGAAAAGAACTTTTTTAATAAATGATATAAATTATTTTATTAATTTAAAAAATATTTTACTTTTAACTTATTTTAGATCTTCTAAAATCTTTAACGGCCAATTACTTCTACCATTCTAAACAACCTTGCTTACACTTCTTTATCATCATGTTTGAGCATAATATTATTACCATTTAGAAGTGCATGTTTTATTATATCTGAAATCTTTAGGAAATGCAAAATTCATCATGAGTTTGAATTCAAAATCTTTCACATATGTATTATCTTTTAAACCATGAAAATATAATTTGTACATGTTCTATTTTGCAGTTCCTTACCATCATCTTCATAACAGGAATATCCATCACTCATTTCGGCCGAATCATTTTTTCTTTTTTTCCCCACTTAACTTCAGTAAACCCATCATCCTCTCTATCTATCACTCATTTCGGCCAGACATTTTTTATTTTTTTCCCAACTTAACTTCATTATTGTATAATTTTCACATTCTTCTAACTCTTCACGTTTCATAGTAGCACAATAAACAAAGACCTTCATAGCCATGACTCACAACAGAATCAACTAATTTGGTTATTATGTTCTACTAAACCCTTCAAACCACTGAAGTCTAAAGTCATTTACCCACTATACCACCTTGTTGTGTCTATATTTTGAGTGAAGTAATATTTTCACCAATACATTTCATCCCATACTCATGCGCTAATTTCCTCCCAGAGTGAACTAGCAGTGTCAAACATGTTTCTATAAAAGCCTGGAACAAAGAAAAAATGAAACCAAAGAAGATAACCAGTAAAACAATATAAATAAGAACCATAATGAAGCCGACTACAGAGTACGAAGTTATTTATGTTTATGAACTCATTGCTTTATTATCATATCAACTTTATATGTAGATAAAACAGTAACTGTAACCATGTGTCAATTGCAACATTTCCATTTTAAATAATAAAACAATGACCAGTGTAAATAGTCAGTGCCGCACAGACGTTAAGTACAATAATAAATGTTTCGAACAAATGAACAATAATTATCGCGTATAGAGTATATATACAAAAATACCAGAAACAAAACATTTGACTAGAGTTCCAATCAGCTACTTCAGTCGTTATCCAAGCATGAAATTAGAGCTCATGGATGAATACAATTTAAATCCATTAAACAGAATGGACAGAAATCCAGATCCCAAAATTTCTGAGGTACAATCCAAGTTTTAAAACTAGAACACTGTCACAATATAATGTCACAAAAAAGGAAAAATAAAGCCAAAATTGCCTTTACTCAAACAATACGTGTATCCTATACACACACATCACGAGACGTCTCAAAGTATTTCAGCACTCTTCCTGTTGCAAAGCCAACCAAGGAAACCAATAGCGAAGTTCTTCCCTTTATATATATAGTCAGTTTGTGTGCAGAGCAAGGGGCAAGACATGTCATCCCAACAGTAGAATCATAAAAAATGGCCGTTCTTTTAATCAACTTTCTCATCCAAACTTGCCCTTTCTGGTACTTCCCCAATCTCAGAGCTAGAAGCACTTCCAGGACTACTGCCTATTATTATACTCTCGGCTGCAGAAGCCCTAATATTCTTAACTGCATCAGTGGCACTATTGTCTGTTTTTGGAGTCCCCGTGTTTGGAGAAGTAAGACTGGATATACGGTCATCCAATTGCTTCGGTTTGTTTAAGGCATGACAGTGTGGGCAGTAGTATGTGATAAATGGGAAATCCTCCTTCCGAGCTAGACCTGAAAGAGAATAAGTAGATAAAAGTACACATTAACATATCTAATGCAAAAGGACATGAGCAAAAAAATCAAATATAGCTCGCTTACCATTATGCATATAGCAGTTACCACATATGAGAGCATAAGACTGTGCTGGATCCTCACCCACAAGCAAAGCTGCAATTCGTGCAATCCATCCACCATCTTGTGTGTTTGAACTTTGAGGTTGGTGATGTTCAACAACAACAGGCTGATTGTCGTCAAAAGTCTGAGTTTGATAAGTTCCCCCAAGACCAACTTGTTCATCACCAGGATTTTGTGTGTCTGCCCTTGGACTAGTGCATCTAGATTGAACTTGTTTCCGATTTCGAAGTCCAGAGGACTGCATAAGTTCAACATCATTGCTCTTCCCTATTGGAGCACGGGAACTGGGTTCATCTTCCAGATACACTCTCATACCAGAATCTGCACCCAACTTAGATGCTAAAACAGTTGCAGCAGCTGCTTTTGCAGCTGGGTCTGGATCATACCTCTGAATAGATCAATACACAATAATATTAACACACACAAACGGATAGCATCAAAAGCTTCTCTTCAATAATGCACTTTAGAGTATACACATTGGCATAGCAGCTTAAATCAATTAAATAAATGAACCTTGATTACAGCAGTCACATGACTTTATTCATGTGCTGACATTATTGATTCTTTAAGAAAATAGAAGCATGGGTGTTGAATGTCATGGATAAAAAAATATTCAACTTAACTGATGATTAGGAGCTATGTCATCAAATTTGATAGGTTTCTGAAATTTGAAATATTGTGCTAATGAACCCCACCAGACTACAAACCCAAAGTTATTTTGTCCACTCCCGATTCATAAAATGAAAGAAATATGATATTGAACCATGTAACAAGCCTTGCGTCAAACAATCACCTGAATGAGCTGTTGTGTAGTGTAATAATTTGTCTTTTCTTTGAGCTCATCAATTTTTTCTTGTCTTTCAGCTCGAAGCCTTTCAAGAATTTTCTGGTCCCTGTGATCACCTATAAAACCAGACGTTATAAATTAAAATTCGAACATACGGGAATGTTATTTTCAGCTGGCATATGAATTATAAAATTTCGAGCACTAGTTGTGTGTGAAAAACTGTGCTATTAAATTGGAATCCAATAGTAAAATCATTAGATTTGTGAAGAATAGCTATCATAACTAATTATTACCAGTGAGAAATTACTTATTAGTATCAAATGCTGCTCCATCATGCATCTTTCTTTAGACAAAAGTTTCATTAGAACCGTTTGAACATGATTACACGAACTGCAGGAACTTCTAACGAACTTTAAATACTACTCTGTTCAGTATTTGCATGGAGCTATGAATACTACAGCATGAAGAATATAAGACATTCTTTCATAAAAAGCATTCACGTAGGAAGTACTAAACTACAGACTTTTAGACTGGCTCTATCAATTATTGAAGGCATTGCTCACAGAAGGCATTGCAAATTAAGTAACACTTAGCACTCAATCACGGTTGAATACACAAAACTTTGATGGCTAAATATAGATAAATGTGACCAGCTTCTGCAAGATAACTTGTTAATTGTAAAGCTTAAAATACTTACACATCCTTGTGAAGCTTATAAATGCTGTGTAGGCAGCAGATGCCAGTGCAGGCAAAAGAAACATTGGCAAAACACGGATTGCCCTCATTTTCCAATTCATATCAATTGATCTTGTTGTCATAATGGCATAAACTACAGCAACAACCTGAAAGTTTAAACTATTTTAAGCAAAGTTCCATCTGTTTAATTACCATATAAAGAAAAAAACGAAGTGACAGGATAAGACCAGAAGATCAACTTATTGAGAAAAGAGAAACTAATTAATTAACCACTTAGTTCCCTAATTAGTAAAAATGAATAACCACTCTGATTAATCATTCACTCCCTATCTATGTAAAAGTGTAAGTAACTGCCTCTTATGGTAGAGAAGTTTACGATATAAGGTTTAATCATTTATTTGGTTCCTACAGTTACATAAACAATATCTTTTAGTACATATACTTAAATCACCCCCTTTTAACTCCTTAACATATCATTTTTAATCTCAAGAAAGATTAAAACGATGAAAGTAAGACTAAAGAATTAAAAATGGCACGTAATAGGACTATAAAGAAAGTTTTTATATAATTATAAAGACCAAATGAGAAATTAAACTTTAATATAATATCAAGTTGACGGTAGAGAAGTTATAGATTTTAATTCCTCTAAATATTCGCATTGGCAAAGGAACAACTGAAGGTTTTATCATCATCCATGTTTAAACGACAAAATATGATAAACTAAAAAACGCATATCAATCTCACTATAAAACGTAGAGAAGCAACCAGGTACGCATCATTGATCGAAACCACACAATGCTGAATGCGAAGAAAAACACAAACAACAATAACCACACCTCGAATATGACAGAAAACACAATAAGATGGCGGGAAATTCTCCTCCAGGATCGTGATCTCCTGTTCATCCTAGTCATAACCTGAGCCTCCTCTTTAGAAATGTACTGGAGTCTTTTCTCAAAATCATCACCGTGTAACCTAAATATCCCGTTCCAAATTCGAGACAAAAAGCCTCTGCGCTTCTTCTTCACGCTCCCGGAAGGGCTCGTACCACCGTTCTCTTTCTTCTCACCTTCATCAATCACTTTATCATTCGCCATCCCCTGCCAAAAAAAAAAAAAAACGATTCAATTCGCTCCAACAATTCAGCAAGTAACCGTATCAATGAATTGATCGATGTTTTCGCAGAATCGGATCAACGAAGGAGGAATCTGAATTGGAGAAACATACCTGCTTCTCTTGATGATCTTAATCACGTTATTCGTTCGGATCTCGCTATTGCGATTGAGGGAGAATTTGAGGAGCTGTGTTTCGCTAATTTGCGCGCACGACGTGAACACGAAGGTGGTTGCAATCTATTGGAACGGAAACGAATACTTGGAGGCTACTCAATCATTCAATTACCGTAGCGACTTTTCGAATTCCCTACGTGTAAGAATTGGGGAACCATGAGAGGTGAGGTTTCTGAATTCGTAGGAATGAAAACAGAGGAAACGAAAGCTTAATGATTGGGGTAACGTGAAAATGGTGTTATCGAAAAAGAAAACAGAAAAAAGAAAAAATATATATTATATATATGTAATAATTTTGATGAAGGCCGACCAAGGACGCAAACTTTGACGGAAACTCTAACTAACAGAATTTGTTAAAAAAAGATGGCTTTCTTTCGGTTTTAATTTGAGAAGCTTCATGCAAACTCTTGAATACTTTTAGAGAAATTGATCTGACGTAGTCTGAATAGTTTTCTAATATATTATTTTTTAGAGTTAAAATAGTCAATCAAAAAATTAATAAAGATTTTTTAAGTTAATGTTTTCATACACTGATCAAGAGCCATTAATTAGTAATAACATAATTAAAAAAAAAACTTTTTAAGTTGTTAGATATTATCTCTTTCCAAGTAAGTGGTACTACATCGTTTTTTTTTTTTATGAAAAAGACACTTTAAAAAGACTAAAAAGACTTTATTTGGAACGAAAAGAGTATAAAATTTTGCAAATTTATCATGAGGGTTTGTAATTGGATAACGGTGGAAAACAACTATACATTATCATTACCTAGTTTTTTTTTTCCATTAAATGAAGTTTATTAAAAAAAAATTCTTAGTTAATTTTAAATTTTGTATAATTTTACTATTTATATTTGTAATGCAATAAATAATAATATTAAATTAGACAAAGAGTCAGGAAATAACTCTAACCTATCATCTATTATATTATAATAAGAAGTTGTATCTTATAAATATTTAAAATAATTATACTTT
>Ga0099825_1008589_pt1 | contig 12016 bp, 10 predicted proteins | sample SiratroredBW_FD_76838 | JGI IMG/M metagenome (GOLD analysis project Ga0099825, IMG submission 76838) | Root nodule microbial communities of legume samples collected from California, USA - Siratro red BW | ecosystem: Host-associated > Plants > Roots > Nodule | place: USA: California | collected...
CTTTACAACTGATTGAAGTGAGAGATGATTTAGGAATTGATCATATCCAAAGTCTTCTTCTGCTTTACTAAGCAATTCTAGAAAAGAAGGCTGGTTCAAATATGATACTGGAATCACATACCGCCTCATTTCATTTCCAACATAAACTGCAACATAGCCCTTTGCTACTTCATCCCCCTTGGAGGCTGCTTGGATTGTAGAAAACCATGCTCATCTCAGAATACTTGCTATGTGCAAACCCATTGTTTTCTATTTCTTCACTCCACAAAGAATATATTGATGTCAGAAGATTAGTGTAAGAATGAAATTTTAACTTCTATTACTTAAGAAATGCAATCACTTGTGTTGTTTGAAAACCAAAGAAGTACAGCATATATAGTTGCCAAATGCCCTCTGCTAACTCAAACCTCAATTATTGATCTTTTGATTGTCTACAAAGGACTCGACCACGAGACAAGAGCACAAGGTGTTGTCCTAGAGATCTCTTTCAAGAACTTGGAAGTTCAATGGGAGTGCATACCCCACCTTTTTAGATTATGGCCAACAGATTTACCACTTCAAATTAAAACAGAAAGCAATGCTTCTTCATTCATTATGATGCTACAGCCGTTTCAGTCACGGACATGCTTTAGACATCTCACATTCATATTTGTTTTGATAAATAAATGACATTGCTACTCACAGCTATCATCGGTCAATTCTATTACAGAAGTGTAAGTAACAATAAGTAGACTAAAATTGAATTCGAGGTTAGAAGAGAAGCAATATTGAAAACATGTTCACGGGGCCCTATGAACCAACCACACTTTCTGTGTCTGGCAAATCTTGAGAACAACCATTTGAACTTGCATAAATGAAACTTCTCTCCATGCCAAATAAGTGTCAACATCATGGCAATAGATTTTCATAGATAAATAGGACAGTCCTATTGACATTACCACATGTCCTTGTCTCTCAGCTGGTCCCATGACTATTATCTCATAATCTTCATCAATAATTCAAGTAGCCTTCTTACATAGCTTTATCTATATATATTCAAAGGTTGCAAGCATTTAGAACCAACACAAATCATTCACATCCTGAAGTATTAGCAATTCATAAGCCTCAGCACTCAAGCACATTTTATACCATTTTGTTCTCAAGTCTCAACAAGTACAACACAACCATGGGCTTCCGTTTACCTGGTATGAGAAGGGCATCATTTGCAGCAAACCAAGCATCTTCAAAGGGTATGGAGGTGCCAAAGGGTTATCTGGCAGTGTATGTTGGAGAGAAGAAGAAGCGGTTTGTGATCCCCATATCATACTTGAGTCAACCTTCATTCCAAGACATGTTGAGTGCAGCAGAGGAAGAATTTGGATATGATCATCCCATGGGTGGTCTTACAATTCCCTGTAGTGAAGATGTCTTCCAAACCATAACTTCACACTTGAATAGACATTAAGTCTTGTACTAGTCTCACACAGAATTGAAGAGCCATTTTGTCATAGGCATCTTCTCAATTTGTAAATATATCCCCTTTTTGAGTAATAGGAAAAAGGCGATTAGAAAAACACTTTTGCTCATTTTTATTTGTTTAATGACAAAGAATTCAACTACTCAAGAAGCCGCTCTAAGTTTTCTGTCATTTACATTTCCAATATTAACTTCATAATGTCTGGATGAATTTCAATGCATATTTAGAACAGATGGTTCTTAACAAGTGAAGAACAGCAGTATTTTTACCAGAACAAACGTGAAAGATTAATTTATTTAAAGTAAATTTAATAGGCCAATTATGTTGTAGTTGTTGTTCAACTAATGCTGTTACAGGAAGAATGTTGTGTTGTCAACTAGTGAGAACTTGGGGAGCATTCTAAGAAAGGTGAGATAGTCTAAGAAGCATCTTCCTTTTTGAATATGAGGAACCTCTCTATTGTAAGCATAAGACGCTAAAGTTTGCTCATAATCCCTCATCAGCTTTTTTTTCCCACACAACAACAACTTCTTCATCTAGGGTCTAGGGTTCTAGCAAACCCTTTCGTCTTATGAAACACATAGCTCCAATCCCAGTAGATGAAACTAGAGGAAGAAGCTTTGGTGTTGTTATTGGGAGTAGACGATCTGACTGCTTTTTACTTTCTGAAGTTGAGCGTAGACAGTATGTAAGATGATGTCTGAAAACACCTTGTAGACAGTCTGAGGAGTCACCCTCATATAAAAATGAGTAGCAATGGTATGGTTCTTGGAAAATTGTTGGGCAAAGATATTACCAGTGCCTTCTGATATATCCTTCCAAGGCACATAGAATCTTGAAGTAGATGGTGGAAGGGCAACCATTTGTTACAAGCCAGAACATCACAAAATCGTTTCTTCTTCCTTGGTTAGGGTGGGGTAGGAAGGGTCGAGGTAGCCTAATGAGGTTGGGGCAGAAAGGTCTCTTCCATAAGGGTGGATTGTCATGAGAATATACAGATCCTTCATGTAAGCTAAGGTAGTCTTGAGATGATTGGAAGGCTGAAAATGGGTTGGGTTTCCGGGTGTCATTGGTGATGGTGATGTATAAGGAGTATGTGGGAGGCTGGTTTGTAAGGTTCAGATGGCGTGGATGGATCATCTGGTTTATAGTCTATGTTGTGAGGGATATCTAAAAGGGGACAGGTGGTTGTTTTGGTTGTGTAGGGTCGGATGGAAAGGCTTTGAAGTTAATGGTTTGGGGTGAGGTAGGATGTCCTGGTGGTTCCGAGGTGGAAAGCATTTTATCTAAGGCTTGCATGATGCTAGATCCTATAGGGGTTGGAAGAGGTAGATCGTCTAAAGGTTGGGCTAATTGTTCAAATGTTATTGAGTCTGAGTGTTCTAGGTATATTCTGGTGGGGTATAGAAGGTTGTGTTTGAGCGGTTGGTTCAGGTAAAGTACAATTGCAGATCAAGAGAATGATTTGAGTTACGAAGTATTCTCTATTTCAAAACTGCAAAACAACTTGACTTGTTTGTGAATGATTAAGCCATGACCATCTCGATATATAATTTAAGAAAGCGCATAGGAAAACACTTAGTTATAAGAAATTATAAACCAAATGGGATTTTGGTATGAGGGATGTTATTGTCTTTGGTGTCTTTTATCAAAGATGACGAAATTATGTGAGGTTTATGACCACACCTTTATAATGAACAAACATTAGCTAAGGGAGAATGAGATAGATTTTACATTAGCTAAGGAAAATTGGTACAGAAGGAACAATAAATTTAAGATTATTCGTGATAGTTTCTTGCCTGTATGTATCCTTTAGAAATAAAAGAAATATCAATTTTGTTCTCGTAAGAATAAGCCAAACAAATTATGAATTTATTTGTCCTCTTCAATTGTATATAATATATGCCTAAACTAGGTTACATAAATCAGGCAATAGGATGTTCCTAATTATGAGTAGCAATTATCTCTAAATACTCCAATCATTATTTATATAACGAATAGCAATGAACAAAGATATCAAACATTCTGGTTCGGATGCAATATTGTTCCTCTTGTTTGATTCAATTTTACGTCCACGTTTTCATGTCCTGGCTTGTGGTTTCTAGCCGTGAAATGTTCTCAACCTTTGATTCATGGTTACTATTTGCTTTGTTGTTTCCATTTTTGTTGTTCGTGATTCTTGTTTCCCGAGTTAGCATTGTGGTTTTTATTTGTGCTAGGGTCCCTATTCTCGTTAAGCTAATTTTCTTAACAGAAGTGGAAAAAGAAAACAAGTTGTTACTCATGTTTACTAAGCTATCACCACTCACCAAATTCAAGTTCTTAAGACAAATGACTGGAGTTTGCAATCCTTAAAGCAAGCAAGACAGTCAAATATTCACTTTATCTATTGTACGTGGCTTTTTGTTCTTTGTTTAAGTTTGAGGAGCAAAACAATTCATTACAATTTGGCACTCTTAAGGAGCAAATATGTTAATTATTGATAACGATACCTCTAGCTTCGCCAATCTATTTTTATTCTTTAAATAATTTTAAGTAGTAAAAGTACTGTTGTTCTTCCCTTGCTAGGAGATATATGTGTTCTATATATGCGTTGAAATTCATGAGGACAGCCATGTCTAACTTTTGTTTATAGCAACAAACCCTGCTTATACAACATGAGGTTAATATTGGTAAAGTCAAAAACAGAAAACGTAAAGTGGTCTCTTGAGCAGCTGAATTCGCTGTCATTAAACATATAAAGGGGAGTTATGTTTACAAAGTGAGAAGATGCCTACGAAAAAATGGCTCTTCAATTCTCTGTCAGACTTGTATAGTACAAGACTTAATATCTATTCAACTGTGAAGTTATGATTTGGAAGACATCTTCAGTACAAGGAATTGTAAGACCACCCATGGGATGATCATATCCAAACTCTTCCTCTGCTTTAGTCAACATGTCTTGGAACGAAGGTTGGCTCAAGTATGATATGGGGATCACAAACCGCTTCTTTTTCTCTCCAACATACACTGCCAGATAACCCTTTGGCACCTCCATACCCTTTGAAGATGCTTGGTTTGCTGCAAATGATGCCCTTCTCATACCAGGTAAACGGAAACCCATGGTTGTGTTGTACTTGTTGAGACTTGAGAACAAAATGGTATAAAATGCGCTTGAGTGCTGAGGCTTATGAATTGCTAATAGTTCACGATGTGAATGATTTGTGTTGGTTCTAAAATGCTTGCAACCTTTGAATATATATATAGATAAAGCTATGTAAGAAGGCTACTTGCATTATTGGTGAATAATTTGGACTATGAGATAAGATGAGACCATCAAAGAGACAAAGGCATGTGGTAATGTCAATAGGACTGTCCTATTTATCTATGAAAATCTAATGCCATCATGTTGACACTTATTTGGCATGGAGAGGTTCATTTATGCAAGTTCAAATGGCTGTTCTCAAGATTTGCCAGACACAGAAAGTGTGGTTCATAGGGCCGAGTGAACATGTGTTCAATATTGCTTCTCTTCTAACCTCGAATTCAATTTAATCTACACATGGTTTATATAATTGATGGATGGTACATGTGAGTAGCAATGTCACTTATTTATCAAAACAAACATGAATGTGAGATGTCTAAAGCATGTCCATGATGAAATAGCTGTAGCATCATAACGAATGAAGAAGCATTGCTTTCAGTATTAATTTGAAGGGGGCAAATCTGTTGGCCATAATCTAAAATGGTGGGGTATGCAGTGCCATTGATTTTCCAAGTTCTTGAAGGAGATCTCTAGGACAACACCTTGTGATCTTGTCTCTTGGTAGAATCCATTGTAGACAATCAAAAGATCAATAATTGAGGTTTGAGTTAGCAGAGGCCATTTGGCAACTATATATGTTGTACTTCTTTGGTTTTCAAGCAACACAAGTGATTGCATTTCTCAAGTAATAGAAGTTAAAAATTTCTTTCTTGCACTAATCCTCGGACATCAATATTCTTTGCGGAGTGAAGAAATAGAAAACAATGGGTTTCCGCATAGCAGGTATTCTTAGACGAGCATCGTTTTCTACAATCCAAGCAGCCTCCAAGGGAGGTGAAGTACCAAAAGGCTATATTGCAGTTTATGTTGGAGATGAAATGCGGCGGTATGTGATTCCAGTATCATACTTGAACCAGCCTTCATTTCAAGAATGGCTTAGTAAAGCAGAAGAAGAATTTGGATATGATCATCCAAAGGGTGCTCTCACAATTCCATGCCAGGATGATGAGTTCCTAAACATCATCTCTCACTGCAATCAGTTGTAAAGCGTTTCCATGGAGACCTGAGATAGATAACCTTAGATGAGGCAAATAGAAGATAGTTTTAGATGAGACAAGTTTGTAAATCACTCTAGCATGCTGGACTAAGGGCGAGTGAGATAGATCATAGATCAATTGAGGCAAGTTTGTACAGAAGGAACTTTCATTTGTAAACTTTTCTATTTTGGTTTGTATTTTGAAAGTAAATTGATTTTACAATGATGAGAAAGTTTTTACAAAACATTGTTAAAAATATTAATCAAGTTCAGTTTATATGTATCAGGAAATTTGGTGCAGTAATTATTTCGTAGATATTGATCTAACTTGATACTGGTTGTTACTTCTGCACTGTGGTTTTTCGATTTTTTCCTTGAGCTGGAATTATTCCTGCAAAATCATTCTACACTCTCCGATGGCCGTTGATTCTTCTATTTTCCTAATTAAGCCACAAAACTACAAGGACCTCTTATTTAAGGAGTAGTGACTTCAACCAGTTAAGTATTTTTTTTTTTTCTTCTCAGTGGAGTGAAATCTTAAAACTTAAAACTTTGTATAATTGATCGAAAAGAATTAGAATAAGAGAAGCTGAAGAAAAACTTCAAAGCTCTCCAAGGTTGAATGTGAGACCTTCTATTAATAGCTTTTCATGTTCTAATACTCAGCAATATCATACTTCTCCCTTGTTTTTGGGAAATGCTTGCACACTTCTTTTCGGGTAACAGCTACTTATAATCCAAGACATTGTTGGCAATACATTGTTTTGGCAAAAGATTTTGATTTATGAATCTCTTGTCATGGACCATCACCTTTCTCTATGAACTTATCATCATTATTGCTCAACTTATTCTGTCAGAGATGTGGATTTTGATCATCAAACATAGGAGGAAGCATTAAACAAGAGGATCATGAACCTGGACTCTGGAGGGAGTTACTTGTGACATTTGTTCACAGATAAAAATTTGATACTGCAGTATACATATAGTCTACGGAAACAAAACTGCAAGCATTAGTATAACAACTTTAAATAAATGGTCATAAGAAATTCAGAAGATAAAGGGGTCTAGTATTTATGTTTTAAGTACATCTCTCTGCAAAGCTCTGTGTGCAAAAGTGATAAAATATTTACAATGTTCAACTGTGTGCCCAATACAAAGTTGAATTGGTTATTGACCTTTTGCTTTTCAATCTTCTTCTCTATATTCTGCCCAAGCGAGAAGTGATATCTATGAAGAAACTTCCTACAAGGGATCGTAAGCCATGACCATCTCTATATATAATTTAAGAGAGGGCTTAAGAAAACACTTAGTTAAAAGAAATGATTCATCTAAATGGGATCTAATAAGAGGCAGAGGCATTAGGATGCTACTCTCATGCTACTGTTGTCTTTAGTGTCTTTCTGTTAAAGTGGTAACAGTGGTGGAGGATATTATCAAATTGTTGAGTTACTCAAGTACTCACTTTTGCACATTTAATATTATAATAAAATCTCTTATTTCAACTAACCATTATCTCATTCTTTTAGTGTAACTTTTATATAAACTCTAAACCTTAAACTAAAATCGCTTACTCTCTATTACATTCTTACGGATTGATTTGATAAGTTATGTATACTTTAATTTCGATTTGCTTTTTAAACTGTAATATGTGAATCAAAGAAATAACACGTCATAAATCAGGAAAAGCTTCTGACTGACCGGTCCTACTCTGGTTTAGTCAGTAAGGAAGAGAGTAGAATATATTTAGAAAATGAGAAAAATATATAGATATGTAAATTGATGATAATCCATATCAGCTTAAAAATATATTTATTAATATTTTACTAAAACATTTGTCTTTTGAGACTATTGTTATTATGTGAGTTAAAAAGGTTAAAATTTTAAAATAGATTACTACTCAAATAACTTTCTATATTTAATCTTATTTCCATTAATATTAATATATACAAACAGAAAATCTTTCTTTCATCTTTTGTACACTTTAGTGACATAAACACATCCTAAAAGTTAGGTTGTTGACTTTAAAGTGTTTTTTTAATATAAACGAAAATTTACAAAAATTTATATTAATATAAAATTATAAAATTCTATTTTTATTATATATATATATATATATATATATATATATATATATATATATTTATTTATTGACATGCATAGAAAATAAAACGAGAAAAAAAGAAACCCAGATTCTAATAGTTGAATTTAAATCTCTTTCTTTTATTTTTTTTAATTTTTTTTTTCTAATTTTGTTTCCACTGTTTCAGTTTCTCTTTTATTTATTTTCCAACAATTTTACCAAACTTTGAAAGGGACATTTACTTCGAAAAAAAAACTATTTTAAAAATCATATTAATAAAATATTTAAATAAAATATAAATTAAACTATTAAATAAATATTAATAAAAATTGTTGTCATATGTTTCTATATTCATGTGAATATTCTAAACTTAACTGTAAATACCAACTCTTTCTTCCTGCTTACAGCACCCACTCTTCCTCCCAAGAGGATCTATAAACCTCTATGTTCTATCTATCTATTTTCATCAAATTTCTTTCTTTATTTTTCCTTGTCCACTCTCCAACCTTAGGATACCAACAATCCTAAGCCAATACACTTTTTAGTGTAATTGTTCTTCATCTCATTAGGTCAGAATAATTCAACACGTTCTGAATGGGATTGATATCCATGACTCTTCAGCTTCAACAACTGTGATTTCCTTGATTAATCCACTTACAAGGTCTCTCTGCCTCAAGGGTGACGTAATTTTATTTTATCATCTGTTCTGAAATCCAGGAGGAGGAGGATCCTCTTAAGTTCGTGACATGGTTGAAGTCTAGCAGGAAGATTCTCTTGTGCTGGTTGAATTCTAGGAGGAAGATCCTCTTATGTTCGTGACATGACTGAAATTCAAAGTGAAAATTTTCATAAGCTGTGACATGACTGAAATTCAGGACGAGAATCCTCTTAAGCTTCGGAGATTGAAATCCAAAAATCCTGAAATTATTGAAAAAAGCTCTAAGCTTCACATTATTGAAATCCATCTTGAAATTATTTTAAGGCCGAGAGAATGTACGAAATTAAATGTAGTTTCCACCACACATTGATCACCTACTTCTTCACCAAAAACCTTATTCATGTTCACATTTAAAAGTTGATTAGTTAACTCTTTAGTTTATTCATGTGCCATTATCATACATGAACCAACCTTCAGTTCAATAATTACTTAATAAGGCAGAAGAAGAATCTAGATATGATCATCGGATGGGTGTTCTTACAATTCCATGCCAAGAGCATGGGTTCTTAAATGCCACCTAGTGTTGGAGCATCTATGTGTCTTACAAGTCACACATGAAAAAATTTAGAAAAGTTTCCTCCTCTCTTATTACTATAAATATCTATCGTATACCTCTTTTGACACAAATTGAATGAAGATTTCTAGTACAAGTTTTGTCTTATTTCTTCTAACCTCTCTTTTAGAATAAGAGGTTTAATTTATATTATGGTAGATAACCTACCTATTTTTGGACAATATCATATGGGTTTCCTGGCTATGGATTGTTGGTCCACATCCTCTAAAAATGAGATCAATTTAGGTGTTTCTTATAATGTTAACATTGTTTCAGTCAAAGATAGATCATTGGAATATGTGTACATCCTTGTTTCATTGTTAAAATTTTCCATTTTAGTTTCTGCCTTGTATTCCTTTGGAAATCAGGAAGAGTGGTATGGACAAAAAGTTTTTTTTTTTTTTCTCTTCGGGTGCAGCAATTTTTTTTGGAGATATGAACCAAAGATGGTAACGATTGTTTCTGCTGCCATATTGTAGTTCAATGTACGCACAACGCATTTATATCCTAAAACAACTTTTGCTACAAGTTGGTATATTCTTCTATTTCTATTTATGTGACTCATTCTAGTTCTTGCTTTCTAGACCAGAGTATTTGTCTTTAGTTACTTTAGTACTTTGAATTCTACCGTCACTACAAAACGTGATCGTTTATTTTCCCAAAAAATCAGTGCAACCTCATGAAATATTAGTTTTTCCTTGTTAGATTTCTTACTTACTACATTCCATTCACATTAAGGGAGACACACCAAATGAAGGATCAAGGCCTAGCTACCACAATTTAAATTTCGTTTGAATGTGGTTGAAAAAATTAACTTTTCCCCAAAAGAAATGGTATTTCACCTTCTTAGTAAAAGTACTTTAAATTTACATGACAACAAAGTCTTTTTTCTTATAGCAAAACAACCTGCTCATGCTGCGGAAGTGAATATTGTCAGTGTAACTATAATGAACAGAAAAAAAACAAAGGAGCTACTTGACTGGTTGAATTCGTTATCATTAAACATAAAAAAAAAATGGAACAAATTTGTCACGCAATTAGGATTTTTCTTTTCTACTATTTCTAACAAGGGTGATCTTCACAGATAGAGAAGATGCCTATTCTACAAAATCTCACTAGAAATCTGTCAGTCCTCTGCAGTGCTAGATTATAGTCAAATCAATTGTGAAGTTATATTTAGGAAGATATCTTCACTGCATGGAATTGTAAGACCACCCATAGGATGATCATATCCAAACTCTTCCTCAGCTTTACTCAACAAATCTTGGAATGAAGGATGGATCAAGTATGATACAGGGATCACAATCTCTCCAACATAGACCGCAAGGTAGCCCTTTGGCACCTCCACAACTTTTGAAGATGCTTGGTTTGCTACCGAAAGCGATGCTCTTCTGATACTTGGTAAACGAAATCCCATTGTTATATATATGGTGTTTGCTGAAATTTCAGAAGCAAATTGTTGAATATAACGGGCTTAGTCTATGTTCTCTGTTATTTTGTTACTATTTCTGTTATTTTTATCATCTATAAATAAACATCTCTTTATGTGTATTTACACACAAGGGAATTAATCCTATACCTATTTCTCTATTTTAATATGGTATCTAGAGTCTAGGGTTAGGGTTAAATTTTTTTTCGGTGAACCCATTGTTCATCGTCCCATTCAAGTGCCTCCGTCGTCGCTGCCACGCTGCCGTAACCTTTGCCGGCGCCGCCGATTGGGTCGGCGACACCACCATCGGAAGCGCCTCATCCAGGCGATTACTGTGCCTTTGGAATCGCGGCAATCGAAGCACCGACGCGCTTGTAGTGGCTGTTTTAGTTCCGGTCACCGTCACCGCTGCCGCCGCATGTGGCGGCGTGTCCGGCAACTTTTCCGGCGGCGATTACCGCCATTGTGATCGCCGTCTTGCAAGCATTCTGGATCTGTCCTCATTATTTTGATCGGAACACGTTTGAATTTTCGCGTTTTTTCTCTCTCCTCCATGGATTCTTCCGCAACTACCAACGCCTCCTCTACTTTTCCTATACCGGAGCACTATACTAATTATGTCAATGTTCATTTGTCAATTGACAAATTAAATGGTAAAAATTATGATACTTGGGCTTCGGATATTAGGTTATGGCTTAAGAGTCAAGGCTACGTTGATCATCTTACAATGTTTGTTGATAATGTTCTTGAGAAAGAGGTTTCTCGTTGGTTGAAAACTGATGCTCAGTTATGTATGGTTCTCAAATCGACCATTCACTCGTCTTTGAAACAAATTTTTCTCTCTTATGAGACTTGTTCAGAAATTTGGGAGCATGTCAAATTATTATATACCAATGACACTCAACGTCTTTATGGAGTATGTCAAAATCTCCTTCATGTTGTTGCTTCAAAACGTCTTAATGGTCCAATGTCTGAGTATCTTGGTAAAATTCATGCTCTTTTTCATGATTTTAATGAATTGTTGCCTCCTACATCCACTCTGTCTCAAGAGATAGAGCAACAGTCCAAGTTTTTCATGTTGTTAGCCTTATATGGACTTCCTGATGATTATTCTCCTGTTCGTAATCAGATTTTGGGATCTCCTGTTGTACCCACCCTTACTTCTACTTCTTCCACCCTTATATGTGTACCAGATAAATCCCACATTGATATATCTACTTCAGGTGATGACTCTTCTGCTTTAGTAAACGTGATGATCGCACCCGTTCTCGAAAGCCGAACAAAAGGCATCATAAATGTGACCATTGTGGCAAGCTTGGCCACAAAATTGACAGGTGTTATGCCTTACATGGCCGTCCTCCTAAAACTGCTACAGTTGTCCAAGCAACTCCTGTGCCACCTTCTACCATGGATTCTACTTCATCTGATATCTCAGGTCCACCGGCTATTTTCAATGAATTTCTTAAATGGTATGAGGATCGTCAGAACTCTGGTTCC